>Ga0207140_1004_pt1 | contig 78268 bp, 69 predicted proteins | sample Alteio_BWMinHeat_4_FD_153528 | JGI IMG/M metagenome (GOLD analysis project Ga0207140, IMG submission 153528) | Enriched cells from forest soil in Barre Woods Harvard Forest LTER site, Petersham, Massachusetts, United States -... | ecosystem: Environmental > Terrestrial > Soil > Temperate forest >... | reverse complement strand
GTGCGACTTACAAGATTTACGCAAACTTGACACCGGCACGTATAGAAACAAGATTTGTTGTCTTGCTGTTGCCGCCATTGCTTCTGCTATACGCTTGATCGTGATCCCATACGAGACCAAAATCAGTGTTTTTCCACATGGCGATACCATAACCAGCTTCCCAACGTCCTCTTGGCAAGTTAAGACCGGCTGCTTCACGAGAAGCTTGATAACCAAGATAAACGTTTTGGTCTTTACACCAAACGTTGAAGTTATAGCCAGCTTGAATGCCTGCTGCCCATGGTTTTGCTCCTGTTGCATTTGCTCCTGGCGTCACTTGGAAACCAGAGCCAATCAAGGCAGAAGTTAGTGAAATTGGTACTAAGTCAGCATAACCATTTTTGGTTAAGTCATTCACATTGAAGCGTTGTGCAGCTGCAGTGAAGGTTGCGCCTAATGTAAACGGACCATAGTTAAGATCACCATATACAGCATAACCACCGACACGACTGTGATAACCATTACCACCCGTGAAGTTATTAACGCTGTAAGCTGTATCATTTACACCAATTAAGTTGTAAAGATAAGCAGCGCCTATACCCCAACCGAAGTTATCGCAAATTTGGTCATAACCCAAAGAAACACCATAGTTTGTTGGTGTTGATGAACTGCCAATTTTAGCAGTAGGATCATCAAATCCATACAATGAACCATGGAACCCATTGGCAATGAAACCAACCTTTAATTGAGTTGCTAATACTTCAGAAATAGCTTGGGTTAAGCTAACGGTAACAGGGTGTATGTCATACCTGCTGAAATCTGCAAATTGTTTACCCACTTGAACATAAATGGGCGATACATCAAAGTTGCCAAATGTTGCATAAGCTTGTTCAACTTGGATGAGATTTGCACCTGAGCCGCCAATATTATTTGCATAAGCAGCATCATATTCTGCAGCGCCACGATTGTTAAATATGGCTGGGTTTGGATTTGTCGTTGGTGTGGCATAGTCGATACTGACAAATGCTTTTGACCAGTCGTTAACAGTCGCAGACAAGTTGAGGTAAACATCATTAAGCGAGATACGCTTATAGTTTTCACCCATGTAGTTAGCGTTTCTGTTACCCCATTTACCGAGGTCAACGTTTACGCCACCACTTAATGCGATGCGATTAAACCAGCCTGGGTTACATGGATTGGGTAATGCACGACCTTCATTTTGCGTCGTTTTATCCATAATCAGACTAGAGGTGCTGATGGTGCAAACTTCGACTGGAGCGGGTATAGGACCCATGTCTTTATAATCGCGATGAGCGACATGTTTTGCTTTGTGATGGTGATGATGGTGTTTGGTTTGAGTTGCAAAAGCTGGGCAGCTAATCAATCCAAGCGCGCCCATTGATGCAACAATGAGTTTGAATTTCATGTAAAAATCTCCTTGAAAATTTAATCCGGACGAATTCAAAATTAACTCAACAATGTCAATGAATCAAGCAAATTTTAATCTAAACGGGGATAATCTGAACATTTTAGATTAAGTTCTGATAATTTTTATTCATAATATTTAAAAATGTATTATTAATAAAAAACCCGTCATGATTTGACGGGTTTTTTGTAGTGCTCGATTATAATGATCCCGCTTCTTCAGAAAGAAACTGAGCAATACCATCTTTTGTTGGTTGAATACCTGTTTTACCTTTCGTCCATCCAGCGGGGCAAACTTCGCCATGTTTTTCGTGGAATTCAAGGGCATCAATCAAACGGATTAATTCATCAATGTTACGACCAAGGGGAAGGTCATTGATGATTTGTGAGCGTACGATACCTTGTTTATCGATGATGAATGCACCGCGTAAGGCGACATGGGCAGTCGGATGTTCAACGCCATATGTCTGACAAATGTGATGATTCACATCGGCAATTAAGGGGAAGTGAATGGGCCCGATACCGCCATTTGCAACTGGTGTGTTGCGCCAGGCATTGTGCGTGAATTGAGAATCAATAGAGACACCCATCACTAATGTATGGCGTAAATTGAATTCTTCTATGCGATTATTTAACGCGATTAATTCAGAAGGACAAACAAAGGTAAAATCTAAAGGATAAAAAAAGATAATGCCAAATTTTTTTTCGATTGCTTTATGCAAATTAAATGCATTGTTGATGTCACCATTTGCCATGACAGCGGCAGCAGTGAAATCGGGTGCTTTTTGACCAATAAGAGTTGCCATATTCGTATTTCCTCAAAAAAATTGTTTAACGCTGAAAATGAAAACGAGTATTATACAGCAATCTGCATGCAAATAGAGAATCAAAATATGATGATATTTGGGCTTATTTTACTTGGCGTTTTGCTGAATGCGAGCGCTCAATTATTGCTCAAAGCTGGCATGACGCAGATTGGTCATTTTGAATTTACAGTGACGAATGCTATTCCAATCGGTCTAAAAATATTAGTTAATTTCCCTATATTAACGGGATTGTTTTTTTATGTGGTTAGTGTAGGTGTTTGGTTATTAGTTTTATCGCGTGTGCAGGTGAGTTTGGCTTATCCTATGTTAAGCATTGGTTATATTGTGAATGCATTAGCTGCGTATTATTTATTTGGTGAGCCATTAACTTCGCTACGTGTGTTAGGGATTTTTGTGATTATCGCGGGTGTGTATCTTGTTGCACAGCAATAAGAGAAACCTTAAACGTGAATGAGGATGTCGTCGTTGCGAGGAGCCCGCAGGGCGACGAAGCAATCCACATAATGTGTCTGGATTGCTTCGTCGCCCTGCGGGCTCCTCGCAACGACGGTGCTCTCTTGATTCTCATCTAACAAAGAGAAATAACTTATGTCCGAAGAATTTTTACCGTTTTCTCGTCCTTGCATTAGTCAAGCTGCAATTGATGAAGTTGTTTCATGTCTACAAAGTGGTTGGATCACAACCGGTCCGCGTGTCGCGCAATTTACAGAAGCCTTACAACATTATTTTAAAGCGCCGCATGTATTACCAGTCATGTCTGCTACAACAGGATTGCATCTCTCCTTGTTAGCAATGAATCTTGAGCCTGGTGATGAAGTCATTACAACACCATTAACTTTTGCAGCAACATTAAACGCCATTGTATTAGCCGGTGCAAAACCTGTTTTAGTTGATATCGATCAAAATACATTAAATATGGATTTGAATTTAGTGGCTTCAGCAATCACTAAACGCACGCGTGTCATTTTACCCGTACATTTTGCGGGATTATCCGTTGATTTAACGCAATTATATGACATAGCAAATCAATTTGGTTTGCGTGTATTAGAAGATGCAGCGCACGCGATTGGTAGTGAATATCAAGGCGAGCGTATTGGTAGTTCAGGTGATGTGCAAGTATTTAGTTTTCATCCGAATAAAAATATGACGACAGTAGAAGGCGGTTGCATTGTGACGCGTGATCAATCGTTAGCAGAACAAATTGCGCGTTTACGTTTTCATGGCATTGATAGACAAGCGTGGAACCGTTATGGCAAAAATGGATCGCAAGATTTTGAAGTTGTTTTACCAGGATATAAATCTAATATGACAGATGTGCAAGCTGCATTGGGTATTCATCAATTGCGAGAATTAGCAGGTTTTATTGCAAGACGTAATGAATTAGCGAATCGTTATCAAGAAGCATTGTCTGATTGGCCGCAATGGACATTGCCTAAATTACCTCAATATGCGCATCTTCATTCTTGGCATATTTATACGCCATTAATAAATGAAAAAGCAGCAGGCATGAATAGAGATCAATTCATGCAGGTAATGAAAGAACGTAATATTGGTACGGGTTTACACTATCGCGCTGTGCATTTATATCCTTATTATCGGCAAGCATTTGGTTTTAATCCTGGTGATTTTCCATTAGCAGAAGATGCTTGTGAGCGGATTGTGAGTTTGCCTTTATTTCCGAGTATGACAGATGGTGAGCATGATCGTGTGTTAGATGTGATGTACAGTATTTTTAATTAAGACTTAGACTCGTCGTCCCGTGGCTTGTCCGCGGGATCCAGAGAAAATATGCAAATTATGGTAATTATTTCTGGATCCCGCGGACAAGCCGCGGGACGACGGGTATGAGTGCAATGGTAAGCAGAATTTATTTTTGAATATTATAATAGAGCAGTATTATGAAAATTTTAATTTTAGGCGCAAATGGTTTTATCGGCACTCATCTCACTGAATCAATACTTGCCACCACAGATTGGCAAATAACTGCCATGGATTTAATGCAAGATAAATTAGATCATTGCATAACGAATCCGCGTTTTCATTTCACATTAGGTGATATGACAAAACAAACAGAATGGATCGATCAACAAATTCAACAATGTGATGTAGTTCTACCTTTAGTTGCGGTTGCAACGCCTGCTCTTTATGTGCAAGATCCTTTGCGTGTATTTGAATTGGATTTTGAAGCTAATCTTGCGATTATTCGTTCTTGTGCACGTCATCAAACGCGTGTGATTTTTCCTTCTACTTCTGAAGTGTATGGCATGTGTCCTGATGAAGCATTTGATGAAGAAACGAGTGTGTTAGTGACAGGCCCGATTAATAAAGAACGCTGGATTTATTCTACTTCAAAGCAATTAATGGATAGAGTGATTTATGCTTATGGCAAGCATAAAGGATTAGCTTATTCTTTATTTCGTCCTTTTAATTGGTACGGCCCGCGTCTTGATAATGTTTTTAATCCCAAGCCTGGTGGTTCTCGCGTTTTAACACAATTCATCGGTAATATTTTACGTGGTGAATCAATTCAATTAGTGAATGGTGGTGCGCAACAACGATGTTTTACTTATGTGGATGATGGTATTCAAGCCTTGATGCGTATTATCGAAAATAAAAATAATGTTGCTGATAACCGTATTTTTAATATTGGTAATCCTGTTGAAAATATTTCGATTCGACAATTAGCAGAAACATTAGTGAAATTAATTAGTGCGCATTATCCTGATTATGCAGAAAAAGCAAACGCTGTTCAGTTAGTTAATGTTGATGCAAAAAATTATTATGGCGAAGGATATCAAGATGTCACGCTGCGCGTTCCATCGATTTCTGCTGCGCGCGAAGTATTGAGTTGGGAACCGAAAACACAATTAGAAATCGGTTTGCGCAAAACATTAGATTATTACTTGCGTTAACGCGTGTCGAGAATTCTTAACCATTTCCAAATGGGTTTAATCATAATCTTTTTGCCATTCTCTAAAATTTCTTCGCCTTATTGCTAGGCATAAACCCTCCAGTGATAATGGAAGGATATGCTTAAAACCATCCATTGTGAATGGATGGTTTTTCGTTTTCAACATACTGCTATTTAAGACTTTGTTAATAATTTGGTCATTTATTTTGATAATATGATCAATTATTAACAAAAATTAACCATAATAAAACGAGGCTTCACCATGCAGCGTATTGATATTTCTTCTTTTTTGGCGGCAGTAGAATCTGGAAATGCTGATGTTGTCAGGGATTTTTTAATTAAAAATCATGAGGATAAAGGGGCTCATTATAGTGTTGCGTTGATAACTGCTGCTACGCATGGCTATACAGAAATTGTACAGCTTCTTTTGGAAGATGGTCGAGCCGATCCCACAGCACAGTTAAGCCTGGCTCTTCGGAATGCATGTAAAGAAAGACATGGGGACGTTGTTCAGCTTCTTTTGAATGATAATCGAGATAAACCTGCCAATCCCGAGGCCTTTAATAACTATGCGATTCAACATGCTTCTGAAAATGGGCATGCAGACATTGTGGCGCTTCTTTTGGAAAGTGAAAAAATTGGAAAAGCTGGTAGAAATCGGGCGTTGATTACGGCTTGTACGAATGGTCATGTGAATGTCGTAAAACTTTTTCTAGAGGGTTTTATTCATTATACCTTCCCAAGTAATCCCATTGATCTGATTAACTATGCTTTTGCAAATGGTCACAGCGCTGTTGTAGAGTTAATCCTGAGTAAATTTGGTCAAGATCATTTGCTTTATCTTGCTTGTGAAAGCGGTGAGTTATCTGTTGTAAAGTTCTTATTAAAAAAGGGAGCTGATCCTAAGCCTAGGGGCTATGGGTGCTCAGCGATTGAGGTGGCTGCCAAAAATGGACATGTAGAAGTTGTAGCGTTTCTTTTAAAGGTAAAGGACTCTCGAATTAATCCTAATAGCGCGATGAAAGCGGCTGCTACATATGGCCATGCCATAATTGTAAAACTTGTGTTGAGCGATAATCGCATTGTTTCTTCCGATATAACTAAGTCATTTATATTGGCTTGTGAAAATGATCATGTAAAGGTAGCAGCAGAATTTTTAAATGTTGATGCTTTTGACCCTCTTAATCAGGCGGATCAATTTGTTTTTAGTAATGGTTTTACAGGGGCTATCTCAAACGGTTCTTTTGGTATGTTATCATCTCTTTTAACTTGTGATTTTGTTAAGAAAATGGATATGATAGAATACAACAAAATGATTGGGTGGGGAGTTATGACGGCTTCCTTTAGAAATCGTCCGGATGTGGTAGATTACATTTTAACGTATCTTACAGAATCATCAAATCTCATATTCGTGTTGAATCAGTCTCGAAAAAATAAGCAGGTCTTTGCGAAAGTATGTTCTCACTTGTTTTTTAAACAGGTTTCCACGATTTTTTCAGCGTATCAACAAGACCATGGCCATGGTAGGATTTTGACATCGCGGCCACAAGAAACGATTTCATCAGCGAAACAACAAACAACACAAACAACAACACAAATTTCTCACAAAAGAAAATAGTAAGTGTAGATGTTACGTTCACGGGGTTGTTATCCTTAATTTAGTTCCCCTCCGGCATACGATGAATCCGCGCACCCAACTGGGCCAGTTTTTCTTCTATACATTCATAACCGCGATCAATATGATAAATCCGGTTAATGGTTGTTTCACCGTGCGCAGCTAATCCCGCGAGCACCAAGCTCGCTGAAGCACGTAAATCGGTTGCCATGACAGGCGCGCCATGCAGATTATCAATCCCCATACAAATGGCTGTATTCCCTTTTAATGCAATATTGGCACCCATGCGTTGCAATTCTTGCACGTGCATAAATCGATTTTCAAAAACGGTTTCAGTGATGACACCTGAGCCTTCAGCGACGGTATTTAACGCCATCATTTGTGCTTGCATATCAGTCGGAAAAGCGGGGAAGGGTGCGGTACTCACATTGACTGCACGGGGACGCTGTCCCTTCATATCAAGTGAAACCCAATCCGTGCCCGTATCAATAAAGGCACCTGCTTCTTCAAGCTTCAATAAAACAGATTCCAATAAATCAGGCCGCGTATTTTTTAATTTAATTTTGCCGCGTGTAATGGCGGCAGCGGCAAGATACGTGCCTGTTTCAATACGATCAGGTAAAACGTGATAACTGCCGCCCGTTAAATGATCGACACCATCAATGATAATGGTAGAGGTACCCGCTCCTTTGATTTTTGCGCCCAATGTATTTAAAAAATTGGCTAAATCGGTCACTTCAGGTTCTCTTGCGGCGTTATGAATAATAGTCTGACCTTTTGCAAGCGTGGCTGCCATCATGATATTTTCCGTGCCCGTCACTGTGACAATATCCATGACGATAGAAGCGCCGCGTAGTCTTTTTGCTTTTGCCTTGATGTAACCTTTTTCGATTTGAATCTCAGCGCCCATGGCTTGTAAGCCTTTTAAATGCTGATCAACAGGTCGTGTGCCAATCGCGCACCCACCAGGGAGTGACACTTCAGCTTCGCCTAAACGGGACAATAAAGGCCCTAAGACGAGAATAGAAGCACGCATGGTTCTGACTAATTCATAAGGGGCATGAAAAGAACAAAGTTCTTTCGCATTGATTTCAATATTCGTGCGTTCATCCAAAGTAATATTGACGCCGATCTGTCCCAATAGACTGACAATGGTTGTGACGTCTTGCAAATGAGGAATATTGCTGACTTGAATGGGCGCCTCGCTCAATAATGAAGCGGCCAATATCGGTAAAGTAGCGTTTTTTGCACCTGAAATTTTAATTTCACCATTCAGGGGGTGATTGCCTTGGATAATCAATTTTTCCATAAATTAAGCGTCTCCATTCGCGTCAATTTGATTCCATTCTGCTTGCGTCAATGTTTTGATTGATAAAGCATGCAAACTACCGTCTGTTAATTGATGATGTAATGTACGGTAGACCATTTGCTGCCGCTCTAATCGTGATTTTCCTTGAAAGACATCGGAAACAACGAGTGTCGTGAAATGTCTGCCATCGCCCTCGACGCAAACTTCTGCGCCAGGCAGACCGGTTTCAATTAGTTGTTTAATGGTGTCTGTTTGCATATTATTTTGTACCTTTGACGGTGGAACTAACTTTGCAATACTAACAAACATCACTATAATCACGCTATGACTTTAAACTTACGACTGAATCAACAAACGCATCTCTTAGAACCCGTTCATTTTTTACCCTCTCCTCATCAAGATGAGCGGCCTCATGACGCTCACATCGACATGATCGTTATTCATGGCATTAGCTTGCCGCCGGGCCAATTTAATACACCCGCTGTTGAGCAATTTTTTTGTGGCCGCTTAAACACATCATCAGACCCTACTTTACTAGCGATTGCTAACTTAAACGTGTCTTCTCATTTATTTATTAAGCGCACAGGCGATATCATTCAATTTGTTCCTTTTAACAAGCGGGCCTGGCATGCAGGTGAATCTCATTTTGCAGGAAAAACCCGCTGTAATGATTTTTCGATTGGGATAGAATTAGAGGGAACAGATGATACGCCTTATGAATCTGTCCAGTATCAACGTTTGGCTCACGTCGTGCAGTTGTTAATGCAAGCTTATGCTGCGATTGTACCTGAACGTATTGTTGGACATGAACATATTGCACCAGGGCGTAAAACTGATCCGGGCCCTTTCTTTGATTGGCAGCATTTAAAAGGATTAATCGTATGAGATTTATTATTGTTTTAATTGCATTGTTAATTGAGCGCTTTTTTGATTGGAGCCATTTGCGTCAGTGGCATTGGTATACTGCTTTACAAAAAATGGTAAGTGAGCGGTTACCTGGAAAAAATGCTTATCTCATCGTCGCAATGACGATTTTGCCGCTTTTATTATTGGTTTTTATTATTGATTATGTCTTAAGCCAAGTTTTATATGGTGTGTTGAGTGTTGTTTTTGAATTATGTCTTTTGCTTTATTGTTTTGGTCCACGCAATTTATGGGCAGATGCTTTCGCCAGTGCAACAGCATTTTCACAAAATGATTCTCAATTGGCAAAAGAAAAATTATATGATTTATTTGGTGTGACCGATGCAGGGCGGTCTGCGTTTTTCATTGAAGCAAATCGTCGTGTTTTTGCTATTGTTTTTTGGTTTGCTATTTTAGGCCCGATTGGCGCTGTGTTGTATCGTGCATTAGCAATTTCATCACGTTCAACGCAAACGGATTTATCACATTCAGCAACTTATGCTGCTTCTATATTAGATTGGATACCTGCGCGGATTTTTACTTTTGCTTTAGCATTAGGCGGTCATTTTGCAAAAGTGTTTGATTGCTGGCGAAAAAAAGTGGGGCACGGGTTTAATGAAAATGATGCTTTATTGGTGGAATGTGGCGCGGCTGCATTAGGTCAAGAAGATGTTGAGCCATTAGAGCGGCGCGCGGTTTCATTGATTGATCGCGCATTTGTGATTATGTTGGTGTTTATTTTGTTGGTGATGTTGTTGGTGTAAATTCATATAACAAGAACTGTTCCCTCTCCTCCCATTTATGGGAGGAGAGGGTTAGGCTTGCCCCAGCATGTTTTAAGCTGGGGGAGAGGAGGGGTTATGAAGTGCATTTTTTTCTACGTTTTGCTCTTTTTCTTCACTTTTCTCCCCACCTACGCCTTCACCTGCCAAGTGACAGATGACCTCAAACAAAATATCCACCTCAATCAACCTGCTAAACGCATTATCACCTTAGCGCCTGACTTAACAGAAATTTTATTTGCTATTAGTGTCGGTCAAAACATTATCGCAACGGTTGATAGCAGTGATTATCCTTCTGCAGCTTTGCATATTCCCCGCATTGGATCTTATACAGGTATTGATCTCGAACGTATCGTCAGTTTGCATCCTGATTTGATTGTGACGTGGGGACACAATTTTTCACGCGAACTTCGTGTACTAAAAAAAATGGGCATTCCTGTTTACACGACCGTTTCGCGTTATTTACAAGACGTGCCTCGTACCATGCAAAATCTAGGTTGTTTAACAGCGCATGAACAAGACGCGCAAAAACAAGTAACTATTTTTACTGATGCTTTGCAGAAACTACAAAAACAATATCATCATCAAAAAATACAACGCGTGTTTTATCAAATTGGTGGTGCTGCCTTATTTACAATCAATCAAGAGAATTGGATTAATCAAGTGATTACTTTATGCGGTGGGCAAAATATTTTTGCTTCATTGAAAACACCTTCACCTGAGGTGAGTTGGGAAGCAGTGATTGCTGCGAACCCGCAAGTCATTATCAGTGATGCGACGGGGGTGGCTTGGAAAAAGCACTGGGCCCGTTGGCAGCAAGTTGCAGCTGTTCGTGATCATCGTTTATTTACGATCGATCCAAATTTAATCGATCGCGCAGGTCCGAGATTGGTCGAGGGTGCAAAAAGAATATGTGTCATCCTGAGCGAAGCGAAGGATCACTAAAATACGACCATGGCATTTGTTAGTGATCCTTCGCTGCGCTCAGGATGACAACGCTCAGAATGCTTAGGATGCTCAGGATGACAGCATGTTTGAATGGCTTAAGTGTTGGCACTTGACCCCTTTATTAGGTAAACTTGCCCATGCCTAATATTCAAACATAAGAGAGGAAATAACGAGAGATGAAAAAATCGTGGAGTGATACTGATCCCGTTGAAACAAAAGAATGGCTTGATGCTTTATCTTCTCTCATTAAACATGAAGGAAAAGATCGCGCACAATTTATTTTGCAAAGCTTACTGACAGCTGCTGAAAAAAAAGATATCAATTTGGGTTTGACTTCATTCAATACAGCTTATGGCAATACCATTTCAGTTGATCAACAACCAGATTATCCTGGCGATCTTGCAATGGAAGCTGCGATTGAATCCATGATTCGCTGGAATGCGATTGCAATGGTGATCAAAGCAAAAAAATCCGTCGGTGGTGTAGGCGGTCATTTATCTTCTTTTGCTTCTATTGCAACTTTATATGAAGTAGGAATGAATCATTTTTTTCGCGGAACAACAAAAGACTCACTCGGTGATCTCATTTATTTTCAAGGCCATTCAGCAGAAGGTAATTATGCACGCGCTTATTTAGAAGGCCGATTAACAGAAGAAAATTTAACGCGTTTTCGTCAAGAAGTGCATGGCAAAGGTCTTTCTTCTTATCCGCATCCTTGGCTCATGCCTTCCTTTTGGCAATTCGCAACTGTCTCTTTAGGTTTAGGTTTATTGCAAGGCATTTATCAAGCGCGTTTTCTTAAATATTTAGACAATCGTGGTTTATTGCCCTTGAATGATAGAAAAGTATGGGTATTTTGTGGTGATGGCGAAATGGATGAACCAGAATCTATCGCGGGTCTTACTTTTGCAGCACGTGAAAAATGCGATAATTTAATTTTTGTGATTAATTGTAATTTGCAACGTCTCGATGGTCTTGTTCGTGGTAATGGCAAGATCGTTCAAGAATTAGAAAGTCTTTTTCGCGGTGCAGGTTGGCATGTGATTAAAGTATTATGGGACAGTCATTGGGATCCCATTTTTGCAAAAGATAAAAATGGCGCATTAATAAAACGATTACAAGAATGTGTTGATGGTGATTTGCAAACAGCTTACGTGCGTGGTGGTGCTTATACACGCGAATTTATTTTTAATACAGATGAATTAAAAAAATTAGTGGAAGATTTATCTGATGAAGAATTAGAAAAATTAAATCGCGGTGCACATGATCCACTTAAAGTCTATGCTGCTTATGCAAACGCTGTTGCACATCAACATCAACCTATTGTTATTTTGACTCAAGGTGTGAAGGGATATGGTTTAGGTAGAACGCTCACAGAAGGTCGCAATGTTGCGCACAATCAATTGGATATGTCAGAAGAAGAATTAAAAACATTTCGTGAACGTTTTCAATTGCCTTTATCAGATGAACAATTAATTGATTTAGATTTTCATCGTTTCGATAAAAACAGTCAAGAATATGCTTATCTACAAACGCAACGTAAAAAATTAGGCGGTTTTTTACCTGCGCGTAACATTGTGTCGCAAAAGCTTGCTATTCCTGCTTTATCTGCATTTGATTCTATTTTGCAAGGATCGGCTGACAGAACGATGTCAACTACCATGGTGCTGGGTCGTATTTTAAATGTCTTATTGAAAGATAAAGAACTGGGTAAACGCATCGTACCAATTTTTTCTGATGAAGTACGTACATTTGGTTTAGAAGCTTTGTTTAGACAAGTTGGTATTTATTCGCCGGTCGGACAACTTTATACACCCGAAGATAAAGAACAATTCTTGTATTATCATGAAACGAAAGACGGTCAAGTATTAGAAGAAGGTATTACAGAAGCAGGATGTATGTGTTCTTGGATTGCTGCAGCAACCTCTTATGCGACGAATTATTTTCCCATGGTTCCTTTTTTCACTTATTACTCTATGTTTGGTTTTCAACGTATTGGCGATTTGATTTGGGCCGCAGCTGATATGCGTGCACGTGGTTTTTTAATTGGTGCAACAGCAGGTCGTACAACGCTAGAAGGAGAAGGATTGCAGCATCAAGATGGCAGTAGTTTGTTGACTGCATCTACCGTACCAACTTGTCGTGCTTATGATCCTACTTTTGGTTATGAAATGACAGTGATTATCCATCATGGTTTACAAGCCATGTATGCAGAAGAAAAAGATGAATTTTATTATTTGATGGCGATGAATGAACGTTATGCGCAACCGGCTATGCCAAAAGGGGTAGAAGAAGGTATTATCAAAGGCATGTATTTATTACAATCCGGTGGAAAAGGAAAGTTGCACGTGCAATTACTAGGAAGCGGTGCCATTTTAAATGAAGTGATTGCTGCTGCTGAATTATTGAAAGAAGATTTTGATGTTGCAGCTGATGTGTGGAGTGTCACTAGTTTTGGTGAGTTACGTCGCGATGCGATGACGATTGAACGCACACAGCGACTTTCTTTTTCTAAACAAAATCAAACTTCTTATCTTGAAAAATGTTTGCAAGATCATGAGGGGCCTGTGATTGCAGCAACGGATTATGTGCGTGCTTATGCAGATTTAATTCGTCCTTATTTGCATCGCACTTATATCACATTAGGCACAGATGGATTTGGTCGAAGTGATACGCGTGAACATTTGCGATATTTTTTTGAAGTGGATCGTCATCATATTGCAGCGGCATCACTGTATGCGTTATCAAAAGAAAATAAATTATCATCGGAACAAATTGCTCTGGCTGTAAAAAAATATGGTATCGACATCAATAAATCTAATCCAATGGAGGAATAAACCTTGGCCTTAATAAATGTAACGACACCTGATTTGGGCGGCGCAGCGGATGTGACGGTGATAGAAGTTTTGGTTAAACCAGGCGATGCGATTGAAGCGAATGCATCGATTGTGACATTAGAATCAGATAAAGCAACCATGGATGTTCCGACGGCAGAAGCGGGTGTTGTTAAATCGATTAAAGTAAAAGTGGGTGATAAAGTATCTGGCGGCTCCGTGTTAATGACGTTAGAAAGTAAAAGTGCTGCTAAACCAGCAGAAGAAAAAAAAGCAGAGAAGAAAGTAGAGAAAATAGCAGATAAAACAGCAGATAAAACAGAGAAAGTAGAAAAAATAAAAAAAGCAGAAAAACCTGAAAAAACTGAGAAAAAATCATCTGCTCAAACAGAAAAACCATCAACAAAAAAATCGACAACGTCAGAACAAAAAGTTTTAACAGGTGATTTGCAATCAACGGCGGATGTTCATGCAGGCCCAGGGGTGCGTCGATTTGCACGTGAATTGGGCGTGAGTATTGCGTCAGTGCAAGGCAGTGGTCCGAAAAATCGTGTATTAAAAGAAGACGTGCAAACGTTTGTTAAAAATCGATTGTCACAATTACCATCGTCTTCTTCTACTTTACCTAGTTTACCTGCGATTGATTTTACTAAATTTGGTCCTGTTGAAATGCAAGCGTTGTCTCGTATCAAAAAAATTTCAGGAAAAAATTTACAGCGTAATTGGATGATGATTCCGCATGTGACACAATTTGGCGAAGCGGATATCACTGAGTTAGAAAATTTTCGTCAATCGCATAAAGCAGAATCTGAAAAACAAAAAATAAAATTAACACCGTTAGTATTTGTGATGAAAGCAGTGGCGGCTTCGTTAAAAATATTTCCGCATTTTAATGCTTCATTAGATGCTTCTGGTGAAAATTTAGTGATGAAAAAATATATTCATGTTGGTGTTGCAGTTGATACGCCAGATGGTTTAGTGGTGCCTGTTGTGCGTGATGTTGATAAAAAAGGATTGATTGATTTAGCGAAAGAATTAGCTGAAATCAGCGAGAAAGCGCGTAATAAACAATTAACACCTGGTGATATGCAAGGCGGTTGTTTTTCGATTTCAAGTTTAGGCGGCATTGGTGGAACGGCTTTTACACCCATTATTAATTATCCAGAAGTGGCGATTTTAGGGATATCAAAATCATCATACAAACCGGTTTATCAGCAAGGCGAATTTGTGCCGCGTTTAATCTTACCATTATCACTTTCGTATGATCATCGGGTGATTGATGGCGCAGATGGCGCGCGTTTTATTACTTATCTTGCGGGCATGTTGTCTGATATTAGAAATTTATTGTTGTAAAAGAAAAAAATGCGTCGTCCCGCGCTTTATGCGCGGGATCCAGAACGTCGTCCCGCGGCTTGTCCGCGGGATCCAGAATTCTAATGCTTTAGAGGAATTTAAAATGTCAATCCAAACAGAAGTTGTTGTATTAGGTAGTGGTCCTGGCGGTTATACCGCAGCATTTCGTGCAGCGGACCTCGGTAAAAAAGTTGTGTTAATCGAAAAAGATGCGATAGGCGGTGTGTGTCTCAATGTGGGTTGTATTCCATCAAAAGCTTTATTGCATGCAGCTAAAGTGATCGATGAAGCAAAAGAAATGTCAACGCATGGTGTGCAATTCAGTAAACCAGGCATTGATGCTAAAAAATTAAGTGAATGGAAAAATAGCGTAGTGAAAAAGCTAACAGGTGGTCTTAGTATGTTAGCAAAACAACGCAAAGTAGAAGTTGTTTATGGCGAAGGAAAATTCACTTCTCCGAATGCCATCACAGTCACGACATCGGAAGGAAAAACACAAACCATTGAATTTCAACAAGCGATTATTGCAGCTGGTTCACGTCCTGTGAGCTTGCCTTTTCTTCCTCAAGATGAACGCATCATAGATTCAACAGGTGCATTAGAATTAAATGAAATACCAGGCAGTATGTTAGTGATTGGCGGCGGTATTATCGGATTAGAAATGGCGACAGTTTATCATGAATTAGGCACAGCAATTACTGTCGTTGAATTAATGGATCAAATTATTCCTGGTGCAGATAATGATGTTGTCATGCCTTTATATAAACGCATCAAGCAAAAATATAAAAATATTTATTTAAAAACAAAAGTCACAAAAGTAGAAGCAAAAAAAGATGGATTATATGTGACATTCGAAGGTGAAAATGCACCACAACAACCAGAAAAATTTGATCGTATTCTTTGTGCGGTGGGACGACGTCCGAATGGGGACCAATTGGATGCAGCAAAAGCTGGCGTGAGAGTTGATGATCGTGGATTTATAGCTGTCGATAAGCAACAACATACGAATGTGCCTCATATTTTTGCGATAGGTGATATCACAGGTAATCCGATGTTGGCGCATAAAGCGATTCCAGAAGGACGTGTCGCGGCAGAAGTGATCGCAGAATTTAAACATTATTTTGATCCAAAATGTATACCTAGCGTGGCTTATACTGATCCAGAAGTGGCATGGGTCGGTGTCACTGAAAATGAAGCCAAAGCAAAAGGAATTAAATATGGCAAGGGTGTATTTCCTTGGGCAGCAAGTGGTCGTTCGTTGAGTTTGGGTCGTAGTGAAGGATCAACGAAATTAATGATTGATGAAGAATCACATCGTGTGATTGGTGCGGGGATTGTTGGACCTAATGCAGGTGAGTTAATGGGTGAAATTGCATTGGCGATTGAAATGGGTTGTGATGTTGATGATCTTGCTCTGACGATTCATCCGCATCCGACTTTGTCAGAAACAATTGTGATGGCAGCAGAAGTATTTGAAGGAACGATTACGGATTTGTATTTGCCGAGGAAGAAGGAAGCGGTTAATACGAATTGAAATGGTGTCAGTCACCTCATTTTTTGTTGGGAACGTGTTGTTTGGCTTTGACTTTGTTGGGCTTCGATTTTGTTGGGCTTCGCTACGCTCAGCCCAACCTACGAGTTCTACGAGTTCTGTTCCCTCTCCTCCCATTTTAATGGGAGGAGAGGGTTAGGGAGAGGAGGGTTTTGAGCGCATTAACCTCCCCTCCCTAACCCTCCCCTCCAGCATTCGCTGGAGGGGAGGGAACGGCTAGGATTTATTTCCTTTCATGATCCCACAACACTTCTTTGTCTCCGTCTTCTCGCGCAATAATACGTGCTGCAACAAATAGCACGTCAGAAAGACGGTTTAAATAGCGTAATAATTGCGGATTATGCAATGGCACTTGTCTGTGTAATTTCACCATCGTGCGTTCAGCGCGTCTGCAAATCGTACGTGCAAGATGACAATGCGTCACCGCAGCATGCCCTCTTGGTAAAATAAACTCTTTCAAGGGCGGTAATGTGGTATTCCATTCATCTAATTGTTTTTCTAAGGCTGTGACATGGTCCGCTGTGACAGCTATTCTGTCAGGCAAATGCATTTCACCGCCCATATCAAATAAAATATGCTGAACATGCGTGAAAAAATTTATCACGGTTTTATCTTGAATAGGATAAGACAAAAAAACGCCGATAGCAGAATTCAATTCATCAATGGTACCAACGGTTTCTAACAAAACATCATCTTTAGAGAGTCTATTTTCGCCCAGTGTGGTATACCCGTCATCACCTTTTCGGGTATAGATTTTCGTCAATCGATATGGCATGGTTAAATTACCCCTAGTTATGATGACTACTATCTCATATGTTGAGGCCACTGCAAAAAACTGATGTGCCTGTATTAGTGACCATTGAGCATACCGTCCAAGTCTCGCCTTGGACGGAGGCAACATTCAACACATGCTTCCAATCTGGTTATACTGGCTGGGTTATTGAATTAGATCAACAGATTATCGGTTTTATTATTGTATCGATGACATCTGTTGAGTGCCATATTCTTAATTTATGTGTGACTAAGCCGCAACAACGGCGAGGGTTTGGAAAACAATTACTTCATTATGTGTTGATGGAAGCAAAACAAAGAAATATCGGGATTTCTTATCTCGAAGTGCGGCGTTCTAATCGTCCTGCGATTTCTCTTTATCAACAATTAGGATTTAAACTTGTCGGCGAACGAAAAAATTATTATCCCGGCGAGCCTCAGCATGAAGATGCGCTCGTTTATGCGCGTAGTTTGGTTTAAGTCAAATCAACATTCAAACTGATTTGCACGACATCCGCATAATTACGTTTGTAATAGCCTGAAAGCGTACCATTTGAAGAAACATTATTAATTTGTCCGCGGCCAAAATTAAGATATTCGTAAGAGGCCGCTAATGTGACTGGTTTAATGAGATGATATAAAACACCGGCGCCAATGCGGACTTGTTTATCCATGGGTAAATCAGGTAAACGTTTGCTGTTGGTGGTGGGAGAAGAATCGTAAGATGCGCCTAATTGTAACATCAAATTACACGTCGCTTGATATTGTCCGCCTAATCCAATGCGATAAGTGCTGTTCCAGTTTTGCGGAATGGTCGCGCTAAATCCTTTGACGACTAAAATGCTATCACGCATGGTAGACCAGTTTGCCCAACCAATTTCACCCAATAATTTAAATTGATTACTAATGCCTTGTGAGGCGCTCACAATGACTTCTGCGGGATCGACCAATTTTGTTGAAGTGGGAGGATTGGCTGCGAAACCTAAAATGGTCGTGCTGCCCGAAAGATGATGTACGATTTGCGAACGGAAGGCGATACCAATATGAGTCGTTTTATATGGCGTGAACAGCGCGCCAAGATTAAATCCTGGCGCAACATTGGCAAGACTGACTTTAGCCTGACCATTCACTAAGGTTATTCCAGGAATGGGTATGGCGACTGTTTCTTGCAAATTAATATATTCGATTGAAAGGCCCGCCCCTAATGATGCCCAGTTGGATAGTTGCCAGGCGATGCTAGGATTGAGATTGATCGTGTAAAACGTGACTTGTTGTACATAAAAACGGCCGACCCAGCCGTCTGCATAGGTCATTTCGCCGCCAAAGGGGGTGGTGAGACTGACGCCCATTTTTAATTTGGGAGAGTATGAGTAAGCAAGATATAAACCTAGACCAGGAATGAGATCGCCGGCATTGCCGCCATTATTTCCGAAAATGGTCGTTGATGAACTTTTTGTAAAATTAAAATAGGGAATCGTCATTTGTCCGCCCATCATGAATTGCGAATGGGATAAAAGAGTCATGCTGGCAGGATTGAAATACGATGAAGACGCATCTTGAGTGACGGCTTGTCCAACACCTGCCGTGCCAATAATGGGTGTGCCTAATTCGTATAGTTGAAAGGCAGCCGCGAAGGTGAGTGTGCTATAGGTGCTGGCGTAGAGTAGGCCGCAAAGAAGTGATAAACGAAAATGCTTCATAACTTGTCCCTGTTATATTCAATGTTAAATTCAATGAAAAAATGATTTTAATATAGATACCGTAATGTGAAGTGATTCTCAACTTATTTAATTAATAAAATTAAGTTTGCTGGGTTTGATTTTTCAAAGATGAATTGTTGTAAGATCATAACTTTTGAAAACAATAGAGGAGTTTTTATGAAAAACAATTTAGCTGTGTTTGAAGAGTATCAAATTCGACGAGTATATGATGAAGAAACTGAGATGTGGTTTTTTTCAGTGATTGATATTATTCAAGTTTTAACCATGCAGTCTGATTACCAAACTGCCAGGAAATATTGGAATAAGCTTAAAGAACGTCTAAAAAAGGAAGGCAATGAAACGGTGACAAACTGTCACCAGTTGAAAATGACTGCGGAAGATGGCAAATCCAGACTAACAGACGTAGCTAATGCCGAAACTCTCCTTCGCCTTGTTCAATCCATACCCAGCCCTAAAGCAGAACCTATTAAGCTTTGGTTAGCCAAGGTCGGTTATGAACGTATGCAAGAAATGTCTGATCCTGCTAAATCTCTCGATAGAGCTAGAGAAACATGGCAAAAGCATGGCTATAGTGAAAAATGGATTCAGCAGCGCAAGCGAAGCTGAATTGATTTTTACGGCACTTGCAGAACTTTCTACAAGGCAAATAGCAGAAACCATGAATGCGACAGGAATGAAAGAAAATAAAGTTGCGGGGAAGAAAGGCGGTGGGATTGCGAAGAGGGCGAGAATGGAGTTGGAAGATAAGACGGGGAGAAAAGTTGTAACTGATAAAAATTATTTAACCTTAAAGGAATCAAATCAGCTATTAAAATTAAAGAAAAGAGGGAATTAGTGAAACTCGACTTTGGCCACTTTTTGAGACACAACCTTGTTACATAATATAACCCAGCTTGGATCATATTTGAGAAATAAAATAACTTTATTATAACCCTATTCTCGTATTGTGCTTCAATTCGTGTAGTCATATAGTACGCTACGTCATCGATTATCTCAAAAATAAGAGGAGCCTTTCATGAATGCGAGACAACCATCAGAATCAGAATTAAAAAAATCAGAATTAGAAAACTTATTAGATACTGATCCTGGACGAAACATTATTTTACATGATCTAAGTACAACGGCCTATGATTCATTACGTTTCGTTAACAAGAGCATGTTCAATTTTTTCAAACGCCATCCTGTTCAATCGTTAGTTTATTATCTCGTACATAAACCTGATGAAAAAAGCGTGTGGGACATTTTAAATGCTTATCCTCATTTATTAAACTTTCAATTCAAGAAAGTAGTATTTCAAAAGTATACAGCGACTAACATGACGCCGCTGCAATTGGCTCATAGCGCAGGCGATATTGAGATGCGCGACAATGTCTTTGAGCCATTATTTATACAACACTACGGTGATGAACAAAAAGGCATAGAGGAAATGCAGAAACAAATTAGTGAATTGAAAAACATTCACAAACCATTTGATTTTGGGCTTATTATGCAAGCGATTTCAAACGAACCATTTAATCTTGGAAAAGATGAAACAAATAGATGGATATTGAGTCCTGCTATGCTCGCTGCTATCGATGTATTTATAGAAGAATATGATGAGAACCAACCTAAAATTTTCGATAAAGCGATGCTATTTTCTTGGGAAACACTCGGGAAATTCGCTGAGGCTTATGCTGCAAATGCTGCGCAATGGGGGGGCAACAATTATTATTTAAGATGTGCATTAACAGAAGAGGCGGTGCTTAGGGAAGTGATTCTTCGTGCGCCGGAAAATGATAAGCAGCGATTTAATCAAGGTATTTATTACTTCCAACAGGCTAATCCTGAACAGTTCAAGCGCTGGCAAAAAAACCGTGATGATGCTTCTTTTGATGATTCATTAAAGGCGCGGTCTGTTAACTTTAATCTTCGTGCTTCTTGTTCGGATATAATATTTGGGCGGGCGGCCATGCGTGGTGGTTGGTGCGGCGTGCCCACGGTGGCGGTTGGTGTTGCCGCGGTTACAAAATTTTTGTCGAACAAAAACTTCAAGCTTGCAGAGCTTATGCAGCCACATCCAGTCCATCAATCGACCGGGCGTGTAAAGTTTTGAAGTAGTGGATATGAATAAGGGCAACTGCATGAGCAGCTGCTTTTTCATGCCAACAGACATCGATAAATCGTTGCAAAAGTTCTTGGTGTTCCCAAGTAGTTGAAGTCATTGTCCACCAAGTAACCCAGCGATTCAGATAATTTCTGATTCGAGCATTTTCGCAACATGCCATTGTTTCATTTTATTCTCTAAACAGTATTCATGGACTAAAAATATAGCTGATATTATCTCAAAGAAAAGTCATACTTCACTAACTTTCAATCCGAAAACCAGTATTGATTGGACTATTCTTGCTATACGTGTGATATCTCGCTACTAATTGAGTTGAAATAATCTTATAAAGAAAGGACTCTTCTAAAATAAAAAAATCTTTCAAGCAAAAAAGATCCCCCCAACAAAACAATCATCGTATAAACCGCTGCCGGCGCATGTTGATAAGTATAAATTTCTAATAAACAAAACATAGCAATACACAACAAGCAACCAATGAGAACTAATAACAAATTTGCACCCGTGTTAGATAAAATTTTAAGATGTCCCGCATTCACCGCAGCATAAATAAGTAGAAATGCACTGCTTCCCATCATTGTTACACCGGCAAGATTAAAAAATAAAATAAAGATGATGACTAAAGCAGTTGTGATTAACAAACCTTCTGTTGCGCCACGCCATTCTGTTCGCGAAAAAAAAGGAGAAAGTTCGCCATCGCGCGCTATCATATAGCTAACATTGGCAGCGCCAAATAAAGTGGCATTAATAGCAGAGGCAGTTGAAAATAAGGCTGCGATTGAAATAAGCTTAAATCCCATACTACCTAAAAATGGTTTAGCTGCTGCAGCAAGCGCATAATCGCCCGCAATAAAAATTTGATGAGGAGAGAGATTACCAATCACAGTGATTGAAACAGCAAGATAAATTGCAATCACAATAAATACACTTAAATATAAGGCGCGTGGTAAATTTTGATGGGGATTTAACATGTCGCCTGCAGCATTTGTGATTAAACCAAAACCTTCATAACCAATAAATAATATACCTGTACCAAATAAAATAGATTGGGAAGACGGCCAAGTTGCAATGGCAAGATAATCAGGATGAATATAAAACATGCCAACAGCGGCAAATAAAATGAGTATGCTAACTTTTATTATCACAATGATTAATTCTGATTTGCCGACACTGCTTGCACCAAGCATATTGATGAAAGCGAATAATAAAACAATACTGATACTGATTGTTTTTGTCATGAAAGAAGAAGCTGTGTTTGTGAAAAAAGTTTGGCAATAAGCAGCAAAACCTTGAGCATAGAGTGCGATGGAAATAATATACCCTATCCACATAAAAACATTGATGCCGCCACTCATGACGCCTTTTCCCCATCCTTGAACTAAAAATTCAACAGCGCCGCCAGTGGAGGGATATTTAGCGCCAAGTTTTGCATAAGAATAAGTAGAAAAAAGAATAATGAAGCCGCCAATTAAAAAGGACAACCACATGGCTGAACCCGCAGCTTGTGCAACGACGCCTAAGATAGAAAAAATACCTGCGCCTATCATGCCCCCTATCCCAATGGAAACTGCGCCTAAAAAAGAAATCCTATTTTTTAGATGACTATTTCCTTTCATGTGGTATCCTTTTTATTCGAGTATAAATGTAAAAAAATTACACGATTATACAATCCTAACTTAAAGTAAGGCAGCTTCATCATGATAGAAATCACTTCCATGCGCAATTATCTCAAAGAATTGCAAACCCGGCTTGATAGCATTTGGGGGTATCTTTGAGATCGATCAAAAGAAAAATCGCTTAATTGAATTAAATCAAACATTAGAAGATCCTAATATCTGGAACCAGCCAGAAAAAACGCAAACCTTAGGTAAAGAACGTGCGCAATTAGAAGATGTCATTAATATGATGACAGGAATACAAACGCATTTGCGTGATACACAAGAGTTATATGAATTAGCTTTTGTTGAAAATGAAACGGATACATTAGAAGCTGTTTCACACGATGCGGAAAAATTAACAAAACAAATTGAAAGTTTAGAATTTCGACGCATGTTTTCGGGTGAAATGGATAAAAACGCAGCGTATGTTGATATTCAATCTGGATCTGGCGGAACAGAAGCGCAAGATTGGGCGGAAATGTTATTGCGTATGTATTTGCGTTGGGGCGAGCGTCATGGTTTTAACTGTGAATTAATTGAAGCGTCCGCTGGTGAAGTCGCAGGGATTAAAAGTGCGACTGTCAGATTTGAAGGTGCTTATGCTTATGGTTGGTTACGCACAGAAAGCGGTGTGCATCGATTAGTACGTAAATCACCGTTTGATTCAAATAATAAAAGACATACTTCATTTGCTTCTGTTTTTGTTTCACCTGAAATTGACGACAATATTGCAATTGATATTAATCCTGCTGATTTACGGACGGATACGTATCGCGCAAGTGGCGCAGGCGGTCAGCATGTTAATCGCACAGATTCAGCTGTGCGTATCACGCATATTCCAACTAATATTGTTGTGCAATGTCAGGCAGATCGTTCGCAACATAAAAATCGTGCGCAAGCGATGAAACAATTGCGTGCAAAATTATATGAATTTGAAATGCAAAAAAAACGCGCGAAACATGAAGCATTAGAAGCGACAAAAAAAGAAATTACATGGGGCAGTCAAATTCGTTCTTATGTACTTGACATGTCGCGGATTAAAGATTTGCGTACGGGTGTTGAAGTGGGGAATACGCAAGCTGTATTGGATGGTGATTTAGATAAATTTATTGAAGCAAGTTTATTGGCAGGATTATAAACATGACAGATCAAGCAAATGAAAGTGAATTGAGTACACATGATTTAATTGCAATGCGTCGAAATAAATTAGAAGAATGGCGAAAACTGGGCCATGCTTATCCTACAGATTTTCGTCGCGATACTTTAGCATTTCATTTAATAAAACAATATGGCGATCAAAATGAAAGCGAATTAGAAGCGCATCCCATTCCAGTGAAAATAGCTGGTCGTATGATGACACGAAGGCTCATGGGTAAAGCTAGCTTTATGCATATTCAAGATATGTCTGGCCGCATTCAACTTTATATTAAACAAGATGATGTGACGCCTGCTGTGTATGATGTTTTTAAGCAATGGGATTTAGGTGACATTATCGGTGCAGAAGGCATTTTATTTAAAACAAAAACAGGTGAATTGTCCGTTAAAGTAAAAAAGATCCAGTTATTATCAAAAGCGGTGCGGCCTTTACCCGATAAATTCCATGGATTAACAGATCATGAAACGCGTTATCGTCAACGTTATCTTGATTTAATTGCAAATGAAGAAACGCGGGATGTTTTTATGATGCGATCAAAAATCTTGGATATCATTCGGACGTTTTTGAAAGAGCGTGATTTTTTAGAAGTTGAAACGCCGATGATGCAAGTGATGGCTGGCGGAGCAGCAGCGACACCATTTGTTACGCATCATCATGCATTAGATATGCCTTTATATTTGCGCATTGCACCTGAATTATATTTAAAACGTTTAGTGGTCGGTGGATTTGAACGTGTGTTTGAAATTAATCGTAGTTTTCGTAATGAAGGATTATCAACGCGTCATAATCCAGAATTTACGATGCTTGAATTTTATCAAGCGTATGCAGATTATCATGATTTAATGGATTTAACTGAAACTTTGTTTCGTCAAATTTCAGAAACAGTATCTGGTAGTTTGAAAATTGTTTATCAAGAAATTGAAGTGGATTTTTCAAAACCATTTGAACGATTGACAATGAAAGAAGCGATCTTGCGATATAATCCTGATTTGAAAGAAGCTGATTTGAGTTCGCGTGAATCCGCAAAAAAAATAGCGAATAAATTGCAAATAGCGGTGCAAGAAAATCATGGATTAGGTAAAATTATGGTTGAAATATTCGAAAAAACAGTTGAGCATCGTTTGTTACAACCAACTTTCATCACAGCGTATCCTTCAGAAGTTTCTCCCTTAGCAAGACGAAATAATGAAGATCCTTTTTTAACTGATCGATTTGAAATATTTGTTGCAGGTCGAGAAATGGGAAATGGATTTTCTGAATTGAATGATCCTGATCAACAAGCAGAAGCTTTTCGATTGCAAATGGAAGATAAAGCGGCGGGTAATGAGGATGCAATGCCATATGATGCTGATTATATTACGGCGCTTGAACATGGCTTGCCGCCAACAGCAGGTGAAGGAATCGGGATTGACCGATTGATGATGTTATTTACTAATTCACCTTCTATACGTGATGTGATTTTATTTCCGCATATGAGGCCGAAAGAAGAATAAATTTTTTGGGGAAGATAAAATAAAAATAAAAGTAAAATAAAAATAAGAATTTTTTTTATTGCAATGAGGCTTAATTAGAAAGTCCCCTCTCCTCCAGCGTAGCTGGAGGAGAGGGATAGGGAGAGGAGGTTTACTTAAATGAAAAACATCATGCAAAATCATATTCGTGAATTAAGACAAAACAGTTCTGATGCAGAAAAACGATTATGGTATTTTTTAAGGGCTAAACGGCTTAACGGATATAAATTTCGCAGACAACATCCTATTCATCCATTTGTGGTTGATTTTGTTTGTCTCGAAAAAAAACTCATTATTGAATTAGATGGTGGGCAACATGCAACGCAGCAACATTATGATTACGATAAAGATCGTACTACTTTTCTAGAGTCGCAAGGTTACCAAGTAATTCGTTTTTGGAATAATGTTGTATTTAGTGAAATCAGAGCGGTGTTGGATACTATTTTAACTGCGTTGAATAATTAAAAGTTGTCACCTCCTCTCCCTATCCCTCTCCTCCATAAAAAGCATGGAGGAGAGGGGACTTTCTTAATTATTTCCTCGCAATATAAAGTAGGGAACCTTCTTAATGATCTCCATTGCAAGATGAAACAAAAGACTTTCTTAATGATCTCCATTGCAAGATGAAACAAAAGACTTTCTTAATGATCTCCATTGTAAAATCACAGCGTGCATTTTCTCTTATTGAAATGATGACAGTCTTGTCTATCATTGCGATTCTTGCTGCCATTTCAATTCCATTACTTCGTGATACATGGAACCATGTCAATCAAAAAATCATGTTAGATGAATTGTTGCGCACTATTCAATTAGCAAAGCGAGAAGCACGCATTCGACATCAAGCGATTGGTTTATGCAAGAGTGATACAGGCAGTCAATGTGTTGGTGAATGGAGAGACGGTCAAATCATTTTTGTTGATATAAATAATGATGGCAGTGTGCATGATCCTTCACAAATATTAAAAATAATTCATGGCAGAATAAAACACGGTATTTTATTTTGGCGTTCATTTCCTGCATATCGTGATTATTTGCAATTTTTACCAAATGGTTTATTGCAGCATGATAATGGTACTTTTTGGTATTGCGATGATAATAATTCATCGCCTGTTTGGGCGATTACCTTGAGTAAAACAGGCAAGACGCGTGTACTTTATCCTGAAAATGGTGTGATTAAAGATGCGAGTGGACGTGCCCTAGCATGCTAAAAAGACGTAAACATAAAACTGTTCTAACATACTAAAAAGACGTAAACATAGAACTGTCCTAACATGCTAAAAGGCAGAATTTTGAAACTGCTCCCTCCCCTCCAGCGTTTTTTGCTGGAGGGGAGGGTTGGGGAGGGGAGGTATGCAACTCACCAACACGCTTCAACATTTGCCGAACCTGACACTGATTTCTCACCATTTGCATTAATCATAAGCGAGCTACACTCACGATCTTTTTCGGCTTGTGCATTCATGGGTTTTGCCGTCAGTTGATAATCGTTATCAGAAATAATAGCTAATATAAATTTATAATTATTTTTAACGGCGTATGTTGGCACATGTAAATCAGCAAGCGTCATTCCTTGATAACCATTATGTTCAAAATGATAATGTTCTGCTGTAATCGCTGCTTTTGATAATAATTGTGCGGCTTCGTATCGTCTTTCTTTGACTAAGTATTCTGTATAAATAGGAAAACTAATGGCGGTTAATAAACAAATGATACTAACAACTATCATCAATTCGATTAAATGAAATCCTCGTAAGAAATTTTTTAGCATATTTTAAAAATGAAATCCTCGCATTAAAAAAAATTTTCAGCCTATTTTATTCTTGCAATTTTGAAGTAATTTCAGCTAATCGTTTACCCAGTGCGATACATAACTGCTGTTCTTCATCAGTAATGGGATTTTTTCCACCGACACCCGCGGTATGTGAAGCACCATAAGGCGTGCCGCCGCTCAAAGTCGTATTTAAATGAGGTTCTGTGTATGGAATGCCTAGCAAAATAAATCCTAAATGAAATAACGGCATCATCATGGATAATAACGTGCTTTCTTGACCGCCATGCATGCTAGACGTTGACGTAAATACGACGGCAGGTTTATTCACTAAATTTCCTGATAGCCAAAGACTGCCGCATTGATCAATAAAATATTTCAGTGGTGCAGCCATGTTGCCGAATCGCGTGGGACTACCTAAGGCTAATCCACTACAATTTTTTAGATCATCAATCGTGACGTAAGGCGCGCCACTTTCTGGCACAGGTGGATCAATTGCCTCTATGGTAGTTGAAACCGGTGGAACAGTGCGAATACGCGCTTCCATGCCGGTGACAGATTCAATGCCGCGCGCAACATATTGCGCCATTTGTTTGACCGCGCCAGTTCGGCTGTAATAAAGCACTAAAATGTATGACATTACCTCACCTCACCCTAGACAACATCCAATCCAACACGCAGTCTGGAAATAACCTTCTGCATAATGACAAACCTTTTGAAGGCAGACCCACAAAATAATGCGCACGCGGATGTTTACTCTCTAATGCATGAATTAATTGTTTCACAACAGCATCAGGTGATTGTGATAATTTATCTTTTTTTTCGCGACCAAAATAACTTTTTTCTAAACTTTGATATATTTTTTGATGTACACTTTGCGCTAAAGCTTCGCGATTTTCTTGGTGTAACACATAAGCATTATCACGCAATTTACTTTGAATGGGGCCAGGATTAATAATTGAAACATGAATATTTGTGTTTCGCAATTCTAATCTTAATGTATTACTAAATCCTTCTAAAGCAAATTTAGAAGCATTATAGGCGCCGCAATAAGGTAGTGCCACAATACCTAAAATAGAACTGTTTTGTATTATTCTGCCGTGGCCTTGTTTACGCATGATTGGCAACACTTGACGCGTTAATTCCATGGGACCAAACACATTAGTTTCAAATTGCTCGTGATTCATTTGAAGTGTTAAATCTTCAATTGCACCTGTTTGTAAAAATCCAGCATTATTAAATAGCGCATCTAATTTCCCATCATTCATTGATAAAATAATTTGTAAGGCTTGTTGAATCGAATCAGGATTTGTCACATCGAGTAACACGCTTTCAAGACCATTGGTTTTTAATTTATCAACATCTTGTTGTTTTCTCGCGCTAGCAAAGACACGATAGCCGCGTTTTTTTAACGCATAAGCAGCATGTTCACCAATGCCGCTGGAACAGCCTGTAATTAAAATAGAGTGGTTTGTCATTGTCATACCATCACAACAAAAGTTAGAATAACGTCACGCTTAAAATAACTTGGAGTGTGTCATGCCTATTTATGAATATCAATGTACAACTTGCGGGCATCAGCTTGAATCATTGCAAAAAATGGCAGATGAGCCATTGAAAATATGTCCAGTTTGCCAGCAGTCAACATTGACACGCTTAGTTTCAGCGGCAGGTTTTCAATTAAAAGGGTCGGGCTGGTATGCAACCGATTATCGTCCCAAACAAACGGGAGCGGGTGAAGATAAATCAACGACAGAAACTAAATCGACGGATAATACCTCTAAAAAATCCGATACAAAATCTAATACAAAGTCTGACACAAAATCTGATAAAACAGGTGACGCATGATTTCACATATAAGACGATATTTTATTTCTGGCCTATTAGTTTGGTTGCCGATTTGTATCACATTAGTAGTGATTAACTTTATTTTTAGTATTTTAAGTAAATCACTTTTACTTTTACCTCCGCCTTATCAACCTGATGTGTTGTTGGGATTTCACGTGCCTGGCATTGGTGTCATTATCACTTTGGCAGTTATTTTTTTAACGGGTTTATTTGTTGCGAATTATTTAGGCCGCCGTTTCGTTGCGTTAGGCGAAGCGATGATGTCGCGCATTCCTTTGGTACGAAGTATCTACACTGGCGTTAAACAAGTCACACAAACTTTATTCACGCCAGGGGGGCAATCATTTCGTAAAGTATTATTAGTTGAATTTCCAAAAGAAGGGGTATGGAGTATTGCTTTTCAAACAGGTGTGCTAGAAAAAGGAATCAACTCAACTTCTACTGAACCGATGATTTGTTATTTTATTCCAACAACACCGAATCCAACGTCTGGTTTTTTGATGATGGCGCCAAAAAGTAAAGTGATAGAACTGGATATGAGCGTCGATCAAGCGTTAAAATTCGTGATTTCGTTGGGCGTAGTGCAACCAAAACTATAGGTAACCGTACATGCGTAGTCATTATTGTGGTCAAGTAACATCTGCTTTATTAGATCAAGAAGTAAAATTGGCAGGATGGGTCCATCGTCGTCGTGATCATGGCGGCGTGATCTTTGTTGATTTACGAGATAGAGAAGGTATCGTGCAAGTCGTGATTGCGCCCGAACAAAAAGCAGCTTTTTCTATCGCAGAAACATTGCGAAGTGAATTCGTTGTGCAAGTTAAAGGGAAAGTGAGAAAACGTCCTGAAGGTACAATAAATACTAATATTGCAACGGGTGAAATTGAAATTGCTGCGGCAGAATTAATCTTATTAAATCGTGCTGATCCTTTACCTTTTCCTATTGATGATGAATATCACGAAGTCGGAGAAGAAACACGTTTGCATTATCGTTATCTTGACATTCGTCGTCCTGAGATGTTTTCTCGCTTAAAAATGCGAGCACAAATCGCGCGTTATTTACGTCATTATTTAGATGAGCATGGATTTATCGATGTTGAAACACCTTTTTTAACACGCGCCACACCAGAAGGTGCGCGCGATTATCTTGTTCCAAGCAGAACACATCCCGGTAGCTTTTTTGCTTTACCGCAATCTCCTCAACAATTTAAACAATTACTCATGATGTCTGGGATTGACCGCTATTATCAAATTGTAAAATGTTTTCGTGATGAAGATTTGCGTGCCGATCGTCAACCTGAATTTACACAATTAGATATTGAAACTTCATTTTTGACTGAACATGAAATTCAATCTCTTATGGAAAATATGATAAGAGGATTATTTAAAGACATCTTAAATGTCGATTTACCTCAACCCTTTCCGCGTTTAACTTATGCAGAAGCCATGCGTCGATTTGGTTCTGATAAACCAGATTTACGTATTCCTTTAGAATTTGTAGATGTCGCTGATCTATTAAAAACCGTGGATTTTAAAGTGTTTGCTGATCCTGCGAATGACGCACAAAGTCGTGTTGTTGCTTTGAAAATTCCTGATGGTGCTAGTCTCAGTCGTAAAGAAATCGATGGTTATACACATTTTGTTAGTCAATTTGGTGCGCGAGGGTTGGCTTACATTAAAATAAATGCAGAAGGAAAAGAAGGATTACAATCGCCTATCTTAAAATTTATTCCAGAAGAGGTTGTTGCACAAATCATAGAACGCACAAAAGCAAAAGTGGGTGATATTATTTTCTTTGGTGCAGATAAAGCGGGTATTGTGAATGATGCTTTGGGTGCTTTACGATTGAAGGTTGCGCATGATCGTGGATTAGTTGAAAAGGGATGGAATATTTTGTGGGTTGTGGATTTCCCCATGTTTGAAAAAGGAGAAGGACGATTATCTGCTTGTCACCATCCTTTCACTTCACCACAAACAGATTCAGTTGATACTTTACTAAAAGATCCCGACCACATGCTCGCGCGAGCTTATGATATGGTCTTAAATGGCAGTGAATTGGGCGGCGGTTCTATTCGTATTAATAACGCAGCGATGCAAAAAGCTGTCTTCCAAGTTTTAAATATTAATGAGGAAGAAGCTGAAGCTAAATTCGGTCATTTGTTAACAGCAATGCGATTAGGCTGCCCGCCACATGGTGGTATTGCATTTGGTTTAGATCGTATTGTGATGTTAATGGTGGGTGCAACATCGATTCGTGATGTGATCGCTTTTCCTAAAACGCAAACGGCGACTTGTCCTTTAATGGATGCACCAGCGCCTGTTGAGCCGGCACAGTTAATTGATTTGGGAATACGGGTCGTTAAAGAATAGATATTGGGGTCAGATCTCCTCTTTCCTCTTCCGGTTTGTTCGGTTTGCAAATTGGAAAGGAAAGAGGAGATCTGACCCCATTGGAGGCCTTATGGCAGGACATAGTAAATGGGCGAATATCAAACGCCACAAAGCAAAAGTAGACGCAAAAAAAGGAAAGTTATATACCAAAGTCATTCGTGAAATCACGGTGGCAGCGAAATTATCATCAGATCCCAATTCTCCCCGTTTGCGCGCAGCACTTGAAAAAGCTTATGAAGCGAATATGACAAAAGATGTGATTGAGCGGGCAATTAAACGTGGCGCAGGGGGTGACGATGCTGATGCAGTTGAAGAAGTACGTTACGAAGGTTATGGTCCTGGCGGAACTGCACTCATTGTAGATTGCATGACTAACAATCGTAATCGCACCGTGGGAGAAGTTCGCCATGCTTTTACTAAACATAGCGGCAATTTAGGAACAGATGGTTCTGTCGCTTATCTATTTAAAAAACAAGGGCAATTAACATTTGCACCAGGCGTTGATACTGAACGTTTATTTGATATTGCTTTAGAAGCAGGCGTTGAAGATGTATTAGTGAATGAGGATGGCAGTGTAGAAGTTACAACGTCACCTGATGATTTTCTTATAATTAAAGAAAGATTGGTTAAAGATGGGTTCCGTCCTGAACATGCTGAAGTGACAATGTCTGCTTCAACAAATATTTTTATTAACGATAAAGAAACGGCAGAAAAAGTGTTAAGCTTGATTGATGCTTTAGAAGATTTGGAGGATGTGCAATCTGTTTATTCTAATGCAGATATAGCGGGTGAGGTGTTATAGGAACTGAACATGACAATCATCATAGGGATCGATCCTGGCTCACGGCGCACTGGCTATGGTGTGATTCAACTTGATGGTAATCGACACGTTTATCTCACAAGTGGTTATGTCAATGTAGCGTCTTTTCCTGTTTATGAACGATTGCAACGCATATTTCTCGGATTACGTGAAGTGATTAACTTGCACAAGCCGCATGAAGCTGCCATTGAACAAGTTTTTATGCATGAAAATCCTAATTCTGCGCTTAAATTGGGACAAGCACGCGGCGCTGCGATTGTCGCTTTGGATATGCCGGTCGCGGAATATTCTGCGCGACAAGTCAAAAAATCCGTTGTGGGTTATGGCGCAGCTGATAAGGAGCAAGTGCAATTTATGGTGTGTCGATTATTGAATTTGAAAATAAAATTGCAAGCGGATGCGGCTGATGCCTTGGCAATTGCTTTATGTCATGCGCAGGCAAGAATTTTAAAAAAGATATTAAAATTGTAGAATGTTAAACTTGGGTTTGTCGTCCCGCGGCTTGTCGTTTTATTCGACTTGTCGTCCCGCGGCTTGTCCGCGGGATCCAGAGAAATTCTAAAAAGGTCCTAAATATGATCGGAAAAATACGCGGCACTATCCTCGAAAAATCCCCACCGCAATTATTGCTGGATGTAAATGGCATTGGTTATGAAATCGATGCGCCCATGGGAACTTTTTATCAACTACCTGATGTCGGAAAAGAAGTACATTTATTTACTCATTTTATCGTGCGTGAAGATGCGCATCATTTATATGGTTTTTATACACGAGAAGAACAACTTTTATTTCGTACCTTACTTAAAGTAAATGGCATTGGTGCGCGTTTAGGATTAACGATTTTATCAAGTACAACACCAGATGAATTTGTTCGTTTAGTTTTAAATAATGACACAGCGAGTTTAGTGCGATTACCAGGAATAGGAAAAAAAACCGCAGAAAGATTAGTCATTGAAATGCGAGATAAATTATCTGATTGGCATCAAAGCAGTCATTCTGCTAATCAAGTAATAGATAAAACTGGCAATACATCGCGTCATCCTATTTTACAAGATGCGATTTCTGCGTTAATTGCATTAGGTTATAAACAACAAGAAGCGAATCGTGTGATCACAAAAATTGATAATGGGTCTGCAAATAGCGAAGAATTAATTCGTCAAGCCTTGCGGGAGATGATGTAATGGACCAGCCAAACGAAAATAATTCAGATCGAATTGTCACGCCAGAAGCAAAAGAAACTGATCCAATCGATCGTGCTTTACGTCCACAATATTTAAAAGATTATATCGGACAATCTGCTGTGCGCGAGCAAATGGATATTTTTATTCAAGCAGCGAAACAACGAAAAGATGCCTTAGATCATGTATTAATTTTTGGACCACCCGGGTTAGGGAAAACAACACTTGCTAATATTGTTGCGAATGAATTAGGGGTGGGGATTAAACAAACGTCTGGGCCAGTATTAGAACGTCCAGGTGATGTGGCTGCATTACTCACCAACATGCAATCGGGTGATGTTTTGTTTATTGATGAAATTCATCGCTTAAGTCCCGTCGTAGAAGAAGTGTTATATCCTGCAATGGAAGATTATCAGATTGATATTTTGATCGGAGAAGGTCCTGCTGCACGTTCAATCAAACTTGATTTACCTCCTTTTACTCTAATTGGGGCAACAACGCGTGCAGGTTTATTGACTTCTCCACTACGGGATCGTTTTGGTATTGTTGAACGATTAGAGTTTTATCACACCAACGATTTGTCACAAATTGTTTTGCGTTCCGCGCAAATATTAAAAGTAAATATTAAAGAAGATGGCGCTGAAGAAATTGCACGACGATCACGCGGCACACCACGTATTGCGAATCGATTATTACGACGTGTACGTGATTATGCTGAAGTGAAAGCAAATGGTCGTGTAGAAAAATCAATCGTCAAAGAAGCATTAGATTTTCTTAAAGTGGATCATCAAGGTTTTGATGTGATGGATAGAAAAGTATTACTGGCTTTGATGGAAAAATTTAATGGCGGTCCCGTTGGTTTAGAAAGTTTAGCTGCTTTTATTGGAGAAGAAAAAGGAACGATAGAAGATGTGATTGAACCTTTTTTAATTCAGCAAGGCTTTATGATGCGAACGCCTCGCGGTCGTGTTGCAACTCAGCAAGCTTATTTACATTTCGGATTAAAAATACCTGATAAATTATCAAACATGTTGGGGCAAACGTTGAGCTTGTTTGGAGAGCTTGAACCAGTGGGTTAGCTCCTACCAGGTGATCCGATTTCCATTTTGTGGCATCCTTACTCTTATAACATAACGCATCAATTGGGAGATTCGCATCGTGATTTATGATACCGGTTTATTAAGTTATTTTATCCACGCCAGTTTTGTCGTGAAATGTGTCATGCTTATTTTAATCAGTGCCTCTGTTTTTTCATGGACTTACATCTTGCAGCGCAGTTTTTATTTGCGAGGCGTTAGACAATCGGCCGGTAAATTTGAGCAATCATTTTGGTCTGGTGAAGATTTGTCCCGTATTTACGCGCACGGCGATAGAAATAAAGGAGCGCTTGAAGGTGTAGAAGCCATTTTTCATGCAGGATTTAAAGAATTTCTGCGCTTTCGTAAACAAACTGGCGCGAGTACGCCAGTTGTCATGGAAAATACAACGCGTGCCATGCGAGTAGCCCAAATGCGTGAGCAGGAAAAATTAGAAACCCACTTACCTTTCCTTGCCATTGTGGGTTCGACTAGCCCTTATGTTGGATTATTTGGGACCGTTTGGGGAATCATGCAAGCGTTTCGCGCTTTAGCAACGGTTCAACAAGCAACCGTTTCGATGGTGGCACCTGGTATTGCAGAAGCTTTAATCGCCACGGCTTTAGGCTTATTTGCCGCTATTCCTGCTGTCATTGCCTATAACCGGTTCCTCACAGATATTGGTCGCTTAATGAATCGTTTTGATGCCTTTCAAGAAGAATTTACGAATATCTTGATTCGACAATCACAGCAAACACCGGCAGAAAAAATGGAAGCAGAGGGGGTGATCTAATGGCGCATATTCATCATCCTGGATCACGTCGTCCCATGTCAGATATTAATGTGGTGCCTTTTATCGATGTGATGTTAGTGTTGCTCGTCATTTTTATGATTACTACACCTTTATTATCTCAAGGTGTGAAAGTCGATTTACCTAAAACACAAGCGAAGGCGATGCCTGATCAACAAAAAGAACCTTTAATTGTGACGGTAGATGCCAAAGGTGATTTTTATTTTAATTTGGCGGATAAACCAAGCCAGCCGATTACGGCGCGTACGTTGAGTTATCTCGTCACAAATCAATTGAAAGAACAACAAAATGGTGAGCAGCGTCCCGTATTAGTGCGCGGTGATAAAAGCGCGAATTATGGCAAAGTGATGGAAGCCATGGCATTGTTACAACAAGCAGGAGCAAAAAGTGTAGGCTTAATTACAGAGCCGCCGCCTGCCAATTCGGCATAAATAATTCGGCGTAAACATTCATGCAATTAAGAAGCAAAAAATATTTTGTTTATTCGATGGGTTTCCATGCCGCTATTTTATGCTTGTTAATTTTTAATTTAGATACGACTTCACCGCTCCCTGTGTTTGAAAATACAAATAAACAAGATGTGATAAGTGCAGTCATATTAGGTGATGTGACTACCAGTAAAATTATCAAAAAACCAGAACCAAAGCCTGCTCCTGTTGCTCCAAAACCAGTCGTCGCCCCCATTGTTATCCCTAAAAAAGTATTACCCTTACCATCACATGAAACACTTGCTAAAAATTTATTAAATGACATTAATAAAACGAAAAAGCAGCAAAAAAAAATAAATGATAAAAAATTGCAGGCCGCGTTTAAGAAACATATCAAAGAACAAGCTGAAAAATCGCTGCGGCAACAATTGTTTGATGAGAAAATTAAATTAGAGGCAACAAAATCGCGCGAATCACAAGGTGAAGTTAATAAATATAAAGCGCTAATTTTGCAAGCGATTAGTGAGCGTTGGATTGTGCCGCCTCAAGCAAATAAAAAATTATATTGTGAATTAATGATTAGATTGGCACCAGGTGGCATGGTTTTAGATGTGCAAGTTACAAAATCAAGTGGTGATGTATCACTCGATCATTCTGCGCGAGCGGCGGTACTTAAAGCATCGCCATTACCCGTTCCTTCTGATCCTGATGCGTTTTCAGCATTTCGTCAATTTGTATTGAAAGTAAAACCGGAGAATGTGATATCGACTGATACATAAATACAGGGAGAGTAAGGTGGTTACCATATTAATTATTATCGCAAGTATATCTTTATTGCTCTTTTTCTATATGGGCAGTCAATATTACGCAAAAATAAAAGAAACAACAAAACTACAATCAGCTATTCAATTATCTCAAACACATGAAGATGAATTGCAAAATGAATTAAATAATTTAAAAACGAGATTATCTTCTGCAATTCAAGATCCTGTGACAGGTTTATTAGGTTGGCAATTATTTGAGGATCGTTTGCATCATAGTATGAAAGCAAGTCAGCGATCGCAATTACCATTAGGCGTGATATTTGTCGATATTAAACGTTTGAGAATGGTTAATGATGCTCTAGGTTTTGAAGCAGGGGATGAAGCGCTTCGTCGTGTTGCTGATCGTTTGCAAACCTCTGTGAGACAAGTAGATAGTGTAACGCGATATAATAGAGATGTATTTGTTATTTTGCTTAGTCAATTAGCTAAACCAGAAATGGCCGCCATTGTGTGTCAGCGTATTTTACAAGCGATGAGTCAACCTGTCGAAATTAATCAACAAGAAATTTATCTGAATGTGTCGATGGGAATTGCCATTTATCCTCAAGATGGAAATACAGCAGAAGAATTATTAAGACACGCAGATGAAGCATTGCAAATTGCAAAAGAAAATGAGAAACAAGTCTATCAGTTTTATCGTGAAAAAATGGATAAATCAAATCAGCGAGAATTTAAATTGATGACAGCTTTGCGTTACGATGCGGTGTTTGATCAATTTAAAATTTATTATCAACCTATTATGGATGAAAGTAATCAAACTATTTTTTGTATGGAAGCGTTATTATATTGGCATCATCCTGAATTAGGCGTGATTTCTCCTTCTGAATTGTATCATTATGCAGATATTCAAAATAAATTAAATGATATTTCAATCTGGCTTTTGCGGCATACTTGCAGACATTTTTTGCAATGGCGCGCGATTGGATTTGCGCCGACTTGTTTAGGCGTTCCTTTATTATTTAAACAATTAAGTAGTACACATTTTATTTATGAAATATCTCAAGTATTTCAAGAATTAGCTTTTAATCCAGAGTATATTTTGCTTGAATTAAAGGAAGAAAAAGGGCATCCTTCTTTTGATGTATTAGAAAAAGCATTTAATATGCTTGAATATTTGAGGATTAAATTAGCGCTCGATGATTTTGGTGCAGGTGATTATTCATTACGTTATTTAAAAAATATTCATGCCCATTTTCTTAAATTGTCACCGTCGTTTATCAGTGAAATAGAAACAAATACTTATATGCAAGCATTAATTAAATCGTTAGTAACGCTTGCTAAAAATATGTCTATGCAATTAATTATTCAAGATATCACGAAGCCAGAACAAGTAAAAATATTGAAAGAATTAGGATGTTTGTTAATGCAAGGTGAGTTTCTTTCACCGGCTGCAACACCAGATGAAGTGATGGATAAAATGGCGGTTAAGGTTTAGCTATCCTCAAATTTGTCGTCCCGCGGCTTGTCCGCGGGATCCAGAAAAAAAGTACAATTTGTTGTGTTTTCTCTGGATCCCGCGGACAAGCCGCGGGACGACAAATTGAGGATAGTGTCAAGCCGCAAACTCCTCATAACGACGTAGGAGCTGTTATCTGTAATAGTTGTGATTATTTAATTAACATGAGGTACCTATGCGCAATATGATTCGTTTTGCTTTATTACTCACAATGCTGCTGCTTCCCTACTCAGCCTCTGCGATTTTAAGCATGGAATTAACACGCGGCGTGGCAGGTGCTGTGCCGATAGCGGTTGTTCCTTTTGCGAGTGAAAGTACAACACCGCCACAAGATGTCGGAGGCATTATCTCGAATGATTTACAAAACAGTGGACGATTCAAAGTCTATGCAAAAAATGCACTCAGTCAATTTCCTAGCGATGCTAAACAAGTTTCCACTTCTTATTTTCATCGTTTAGGAACAGATCAAGTCGTTGTTGGTAAAGTTTTGCCAGAAGGCAATAATCGTTATCAAGTGAATTTTCAATTAGTTGATACTTACGGCTCAAATCAAAGTGGAAATATTGTTCTTAGTAAAAGTTATCATATTGCTGCTAATCAATTGCGTGCAGTTGCGCATCATATCAGTGATTTAATTTATCAACAAATCACAGGTGTGCCAGGTATTTTTTCAACTAAATTGGCCTATGTTGTTGTAGAACATTCGGGTAATGCTAATACACAATATCGTTTAGAAGTGGCTGATCAAGATGGATATAATCCTCGGCCTTTACTCAAATCATCTGAACCTATCATGTCTCCTTCATGGTCACCCGATGGGCATCAAATTGCTTATGTTTCTTTTGAAAACCATCGTGCAGGTATTTATTTGCAAGATGTTGCAAATGGGGCAAGGCGCGTATTAAGCCATTTTTCCGGGATTAATGGCGCACCTGCTTGGTCGCCAGATGGTAGAAAATTAGCCTTGGTTTTATCAAAAAGTGGGGCGCCAAATATTTATGTGATGGATGTCGCGTCGCAATCACTCAGCCAATTGACGCACGATTTTTATATTAATACAGAACCTGCTTGGTCACCTGATGGACGATCATTATTGTTTACTTCAAATCGTGGTGGCGGTACACAAATTTACCAAATTGATTTATCAAATGGGAACACCACGAGGCTTTCTTATGACGGTGATTATAATGCGCGTGCTTCTTATTCGCGTGATGGTAAATCGGTGGCCATGATTCATCGCGTTTCTGGTATTTATAGCATTGCATTATTGGATTTAGATTCGGGCCGAATGCGTGTATTAAGCGGGTCAGTTGTGGATAGCGCTTCTCCTAGTATGGCGCCAAATGGCAGTATGATTCTTTATGAAACACTTGCGGGTGGTCGAAGTGTGCTGGGTATGGTTTCTGCTGATGGCCGTATTCAGTTGCGATTACCTGCGAGAAATGGTCAGGCGCAAGATCCTGCTTGGTCGCCGGTATAGTTTAAGATATACTTTTTCAATTGTGTTTAATTTATTTAGATGGGGAATAAAATGAAAACCAAATCATGGATAAAAATTATTTTAGTAGCCTGTAGCGTGTTAACGCTGGCTGCTTGTGCAACGAAGCATAGAAATGATCAATCTGTTAATGATGCTAATGCTGCTTATAATGACAATGCTCAAGCGTCAGGATTAGGTGAGGGTTCTAATTTTAACGATGGGTATGGTGCGCGTTCGCATTCTGGCCGTGTCTATTATTTTGCTTATGATAGCAACGTGGTACAAGATTCAGATAAGCCAGCTATTGCGACTCAAGCCAATTTCCTCATGTCTCATCCAGGTGTGACAGTAACGGTCCAAGGTCATACTGACCCACGTGGTAGCCGTGAATACAATATTGGTTTAGGTGAGAGACGTGCAAAAGCTGTCGCTAATATTTTAATCGCAAAAGGCGTCAGTCTTAACCAAATTCATGTCGTGAGTTATGGTGCTGAAAAATTGGCGGTTCCTGGTAGAACGGAAGCTGATTATCAGTTAGATCGTCGTGTTGCTTTAGTTTATTACAAGCGGTAAGCCATGATTTTTTTACGAAGTGTTTGGACGATAGCGGCTAACCTGAAGTTCCCGCGTTTCTTGGCGAGAACTTCTGTTGGGGTTATATTTTTGAGCGCTTTTTTTGCTCTTTTATTAAGCTCGCCTGTCTTTGCCGAATCTGCGCCTGTTTATGACGCAGATTCTGTGCAGTTTGATAATAGTATGGATCAACAAGACCAACGAGATGTTCCGCCTCCTCCGCCTGAACAAGAAGGTTTTAAGCCTATTCAAGTTGCGAATAATGGACAAGCTGCTAATAATCAAGAAATGCCCACTTCTATGCGTATGGAACACTTGAGTGTTGAACAGCGTATGCAGCGTGTCGAACAGCAAATCAATACAATACAAAATGGTGATATATCAGCGCGTGTTGGCTCGTTACAAGATCAAGTACAATCTTTGCAAGGTCAGGTTGAATTATTGACGCATCAATTACAGCAATTACAAGCGCAATCGAAAGCGCAGTATCAAGACATGGATAAGCGATTAACGCAACAAAATGCGCTCACTAAAACAACTACGCTGGCCGCAGGGGATAGTGATAAACGAAAAAAACCGGTGACTAAATTAGCAGTCACTTCTTCAGCGACAGAATCCATTTCAACTCGAACAGACGTAAATCAACCTAATGTCGCAGAAGAACAAGAAATTTATCAAACAGCATACAATATGATTAAAGCGAAAAAATATGATGAAGCAGTGAAGGCCTTGCAGGGTATGTTACATAAATATCCATCGGGTCAATTTGCTTCAAATGCCCATTATTGGTTGGGAGAATTGTATGGTTTGATGGGTAAAAATGATCAAGCGTTAAATGAATTTAATACCGTTGTGAAACTGTTCCCTGATAGTCCGCGTGTTTCTGATGCACAATTAAAAGTAGGGTTAATTTTGGCGTCGCAATCAAAATGGTCGGAAGCAAAAACTATTTTCAAAAAAATAATTAATCGTTATCCAGGAACGGCTTCGGCGAGATTGGCATCTGAAAATTTAAAACAAATACAGCATCAAGTGGTGAGGTAAGAAATTAAAAATATCACTGCTATAGGAAGTTAAGATGTTCGTTATTGCGAGTAAATTAAAATTTCGTCACTGTAGCTAATAAAGCTTGTTGTTGTGAGAAAACTTTAGAAGAAACTAAAGACGTCTCGTCGTTGCGAGGAGCACGCATAGCGTGCGACGAAGCAATCCAGAAAAAGCATAAATTTGTTTGTGGATTGCTTCGTCGCACACTTCGTGTGCTCCTCGCAACGACGGGACTTTAGTTTTCTTGTAACAATGCTGTTTTATTCTTCACATCAACGATTAGAGGTTAAATTATTAGTTTGTATTAATGAAAATGTCATATAAATAAATTCGCACGATATCACCCATGAACAACCTCCGTATCACAGAAATTTTTTTTTCACTTCAAGGTGAAACACGCACCGTTGGATTACCCACTACATTCGTACGATTAACCGGTTGTCCTTTGCGTTGTCAATATTGCGACACAGCTTACGCTTTTCATGGAGGCAAAAAATATGATCTCGATGAAATTTGTGCTGAAATTAAAAAATATCCAACACGTTATGTCACGGTAACCGGCGGCGAACCATTAGCACAAAAAGCCTGTTTTTTACTGCTTAAACGTCTTTGTGATGAAGGATATGAAGTATCATTAGAGACAAGCGGGGCATTATCCATCGCCGAAGTTGATTCTCGTGTGGTCAGAATTTTAGATATCAAAACACCTGCCTCGCTTGAAGTAGATAAAAATCATTGGGAAAATTTTCATTATTTATTGCCGCATGATCAAATTAAATTTGTTATTTGTGATGAAGCAGATTATCGATGGGCGAAACAAATCACATCTGACTATGCCTTAACAGCTATTTGTGAAGTCTTATTTTCACCGTCTTATCAACAAATCGAAGCACGGGAATTGGCTGATTGGATTTTGCGCGATCAATTACCTGTCAGGTTACAAATTCAATTGCATAAATATCTTTGGGGCGAAGTACCGGGTCGATAGGAATTGGGGTCAGGCTTGCGTCATTGCATCTTGTATCAAGATGCAATGACGCAAGCCTGACCCCAATTTAAGCCTGCCAATTCAAGCCTGATTCCGTAACTTCGTATTGCTATTTTTTCAAAAATTAGTAATATAAGCGACTCTCTTAGCTTAAAAGCATTAATGGGTCGTTAGCTCAGTCGGTAGAGCAGCAGGCTTTTAACCTGTTGGTCCTGCGTTCGAATCGCAGACGACCCATGCATATGAAATCGCCACATGCGAACCACCTCCACCTCCTTGAAAGAACTTTGCTTCAGCGCTGTAATCATTGCGACATTGACGGATTAAGTTATTAAGTCTATTGTCTCTTAATTAATGTTAAGGATTTGGCATGAAGAAAATTCTATCTTGGATGATTTTAATACTCGTCAATTTATTTTTTTACATGAATGTTTTTGCAAACGAACCTACTCATATCGAAATTAATTTTTTACAAAAATACATTCAACAGCAAACGCTTGACTTAAGAAATAAAAATATAACAGATAATGATATTCCTCAAATACTCGCTTTTCTTTCAAGTCATCCAGAAATTACTTCTCTTAATCTTGCTGGTAACCATATCACTGTGAAAGGAGCTGAGTTATTAGCTAAAAATACTACGCTAACTTCATTAGATTTGTTCGGAAATGATATTGATAATCAAGCTGCTGTTGCACTTGCAAATAATAAAACGTTAATTTCATTAAATCTCGATAGTAATCATATTACTGGAGCGGGAGGTATTGCTCTAGCAAAAAACACGACACTGACTTATTTGAACTTACGTAACAACCATATTGGTGATGAGGGTTTAGTCGGTTTTGTTAACAATAAAACATTAACGACATTAATATTAGAATCAACTTATGTGACAGATAAAGGAGCTGAATTACTAGCTAATAATACAACACTTACTTTTATTGATCTTTTTTGCAATGAAATTGGTGATGAAGGAGTGATTGCACTTTCTAAGCATCCTGCCTTATCTCAACTACATATTGCCTATTGCGGTAACAATCCAGATAAAAATTATATTTCAAATAAAGCAGCGATTGCTTTAGCTCAAAACCCTCATTTAGAAGAATTATATATAGATTTGAACACCATTGATGATGAGGGTGCTATTGCCTTAAGCCAAAATAAAAATATTAAAACACTTGTTTTAGGTAAAGATAATATTAGTTATATTGGGGCGAAAGCATTTGCTACATTACCTTCGCTTACTTATCTCAGTTTGCAAGGAGATCAAATTACAAGTGAAGCTGCGATTGCCTTATCCAAAAGTTTCTCCATTAAAAAATTAAATTTAAATGGCGATGATATTGGCGACAAAGGCGCTATTGCGCTAGCTCACAATCAATCAATTGAAAAATTATCTCTTAGTTATTCTAATGTTGGTGATAAAGGAGCTGTAGCATTATCTCATAATACACATCTTACTTATTTAGATCTTGGAACAGGTCCATTCAATCCTAACAAAATACAAATTACTGATAAAGGCGCTATCGCTTTGGCAAGCAATCACAATAAGATTTCACATCTCGATTTGTGGGGGCATAACATAAGCGAAAAAGGCATTATTGCACTAGCCAATAAAAATAGTCTTGTTTATTTAAATTTAAGTGGCATGAATCTCACTCCTCAAGCTGCTTTAGCAATTGCAACAAGTAAAAGCATTACGCATCTCATGTTGTGGACGGGTAAATTGAATGATGATGTTGCTATTATTTTAGCAGGTAGTGCTTCGTTAAAATATCTTGATTTGGAAAATAATGATATCAGTGATGATGGTGCAATTGCTTTTTCTCGCAATACGACACTTGATTATCTTGATGTTTCAATGAATAAAATCGGTATTGTTGGAACAGCAACGCTTGAAGACAATACAAACATTAAAATGCTCTTTATTTATCCTCAGAGATCTTAAACTCAAATTTCCCCCTCGAAGTCGACAGTTTTCGGGTCTTTTTCAAGATACTTCTGGCTCATCTAAAATTATTTGGCAAATCTTGCAGTTAGCCATTGATTAAAGATTTTTAACAGTTTTTCAGTTTCAATAATGCAATCCTTTACCGCGCTTTCCGGCACGATATCGCCGGAGTAATCCGCAGCATTTCGTTGTTTGCGCATTGCCTCAAGTAGTAGAACCGTATCATTATCAATTTCAAGAGTTTTTGATAATGATTGAATCATCACTTGATGATGGCCTGGTTTGCTAGTAAGTGTTCGATAGCCATTTGCTTGCAACGCCGCGTTGGCTATTTGCATAATTGCTTTATAGGCAGCATCGAAACGATTTTCGGCGCTGACGGCAGTAATTTTTGCATCTGCAATATTTCGTTCTGCTGCGGTAACTAAGCGTTTTATTGCGTCAAGATTGATCGAAATTTTTTCGAGATTAATCCCGACAAGATTATTCAATGTCATCGATTTTTCCTATAATAAAAATTTTAGGTGCTTGTAAAATTTCTTTAACAAAAGAATTTTTCTCTTTCATTAATTTTTTCCATTCTGATTTTGTGTATACCTTTGGGTTGATTTCACGTCTTACCATTTTTTGTGCTGGATAAAGTGTTTTTACTGTATCGCTAAAACGGATATCTCCGATAATTAGTACGTCAATATCGCTACCTACTGTCTCTGCGCCACGTGCTGCAGAACCGAAAATAAAAGCTGTATCAATTTTCTTTTTTAATGGTGTGAGCGCTTTTGCCAATACTTCTGCAATGCCAGATGTTTTTCGCAAGATGCTAGCGAGTTCTTCAAAAATGGGGAAGGCGATATTGGCCTGATAATAGACTTGATTGCCGCTTTTTTCTCGTATTAGTACTTGAGCTTTAGCTAATTTATATAATTCTCTGTGTAGCGTTCCGGCTGTAGTATTGGTGAGACGAGCGATTTCGCGGACGTGATAGCGCATTTCTGGGTGCAGTAATAAAAGACCTAAGACTTGGCGCCGATATTCTGCAAATAAGAATGATGTGATAGATGGCATGTTATACCTGTTTGAAGCCTAACAAGCTTCAATTGTAGCTTAAAAAGCTTCATTTTAAAAGAGGCAGTTTGCAGAAATGAGTTATGCTATCCTTGAATTTGCAACAGTTCGCCATCATCTTAAAAAGATAAGAGGTGCGCTATGCGAATGGATAAATTAACAAACAAATTTCAAATGGCCTTGTCAGATGCGCAGTCACTGGCTTTAGGCCGTGATCATGCTGTCATCGAACCTGTTCATGTCATGCAAGTTTTGCTTGAAGAAGAAGGCAGTCCTATTTCTCATTTGCTTACTCAAGCAGGCGCAGATGTCTCTAAACTTAAATCCGAACTCGAAAATACGATTAATCGTTTGCCGAAAGTAGAAGGCACGGGCGGAGATGTTCATATTTCAAATGAACTCAATCGTATTCTCAATTTAACTGATAAGCTCGCGCAAAAACGCAAAGATCAATATATTTCTAGCGAATTATTTGTTTTAGCGGCTTTAGAAGATAATGGCACATTAGGCGATATTTTACGTAAATGCGGTGTCGTCAAAAACAAATTGGAAAAAGCAATTGAAGATGAGCGTGGAGGAGAAAACGTGCAAGATCAACATGCTGAAGAACAACGTAATGCATTGGGAAAATATACGATTGATCTCACGGCGCTTGCTGCTAAGGGCAAGCTTGATCCTGTGATTGGTCGAGATGCAGAAATACGCCGCACGATACAAGTGTTGCAACGTCGCAGCAAAAATAATCCTGTTTTAATTGGTGAACCTGGTGTGGGTAAAACAGCGATTGTTGAAGGACTCGCACAGCGCATTGTGAATGGTGAAGTGCCTGAAGGATTGCGTGATAAACGATTATTAGCACTAGATTTAGGCGCGCTTATTGCTGGTGCAAAATTTCGCGGTGAATTTGAAGAACGATTAAAAGGTGTTTTAAAAGAATTATCCAAACAAGAAGGTCAAGTGATTTTGTTTGTGGATGAATTACATAATGTGGTTGGTGCGGGAAAAGCAGAAGGATCGATGGATGCTGGTAATATGTTAAAACCTGCTTTGGCACGTGGCGAATTACATTGTGTTGGCGCAACAACCTTAGATGAATATCGAAAATATGTTGAAAAAGATGCCGCATTAGAAAGACGTTTTCAACGTGTTTTAGTTGAAGAACCGACAGTGCCAGATACGATTGCTATTTTGCGTGGATTAAAAGAGCGTTACGAAGTACATCATGGTGTAGAAATTACAGATGCTGCTATTATTGCAGCGGCAACTTTATCACATCGTTACATTACAGATCGAAATTTACCAGACAAAGCAATTGATTTAATCGATGAAGCAGCTAGTAATATTCGTATGGAAATTGATTCTAAACCTGAAGTCATGGATACCTTAGATCGTCGAATCATTCAATTAAAAATTGAAAGAGAAGCATTAAAAAAAGAAAAAGATGAAGCATCTAAAAAACAATTAGAAAAATTAGAAACTGATTTGCATAAATTAGAAGATGAATATAAAAAATTAGAGAAAGTGTGGAAAGCAGAAAAAGGATCATTGCAAGATGCGCAAGGCGTTAAAGCGGAATTAGAAAAAGCAAGATTAGATTTTGAAGCCGCACGACGCGCGGGTAATCTCACTAAAATGGCAGAGTTACAATATGCAAAAATTCCTGAATTAGAAAAAAAATTAACGGCGGCAAATTCGGGTGAAGAAAAAGAAATGCAATTATTGCGTAATCGTGTGACAGATGAAGAAATTGCAGAAGTTGTTTCTAAGTGGACACATATTCCTGTTTCAAAAATGTTAGAAAGTGAAAAAGATAAATTATTACATATGGAAGATGTGATACGCGAACGTATTATTGGTCAAAGTCAGGCTGTTTCTGCCGTTTGCAATGCGATTCGACGCTCAAGAGCAGGATTGTCAGATCCAAAACGTCCCATTGGTTCATTCTTATTTTTAGGGCCGACTGGCGTTGGTAAAACAGAATTGTGTAAAGCTTTAGCGGAATTTTTATTTGATACAGAAGATGCAATCATTCGACTTGATATGTCTGAATTTATGGAAAAACATACGGTGTCACGTTTATTAGGTGCACCGCCTGGTTATGTGGGTTATGAAGAAGGCGGTTATTTAACAGAACATGTGCGTCGAAAACCTTATTCAGTTATTTTGTTAGATGAAATGGAAAAAGCGCACGTCGATGTCTTTAATATTTTATTACAAGTATTAGATGATGGACGATTAACTGACAGTCAAGGGCGAACAGTCGATTTTCGTAATACTGTCATTGTGATGACATCCAATTTAGGATCTGAATTGATTCAATCTATTGCGGAAAAAGGTGATTATTACGATATGAAAAAAGCAGTGTTGGAAGAGGTCGCTAAACATTTTAGACCAGAATTTATTAATCGTATCGATGAAATGGTTGTCTTTCATCCGCTTGATCAAAAACAAATTCATCAAATTGCAGATATTCAAATTAATCGATTGCGCTCACGCTTAGCGGAACGTGAATATGGTTTAACGGTGTCAGCAGAAGCCATGGATTATTTAGTATCTGCAGGTTATGATCCTGTTTATGGCGCACGGCCTTTGAAGCGAGCGATTCAACAATTTATCGAGAATCCTTTAGCGCAAGAAATATTAAGTGGGAAATTTTTACCTGGTGATATTGTTCAAGTTGGGATTAATAAAGAAGGTCATGTGAAATTTTCGAAAACAAAGGTGACGGCATAAAATTAATATAGTGAACGCGATTCTTAATCTTTTAATGGGGCTGAGCGAAAGAGCCTGCCCCAGCATGTTTTAAGCTGGGGGAGGGCTCCCACCGCGCGCAGCTTGCGAGCACGGTGGGATACCCGACCCTCGGGGCCGAACACGTTAAAAGATTAAGAATCGCATTATCTAAAAGGGATTAACCATGTATAAACATATTTTATTTGCGACAGATCTCACAGAAGACACAGAATATTTAATTGAAAAAGTCCGTGCTATTCGCGGATTAACAGGCGCTAAATTGAGTATTATTCATGTTGTCGAACCACTGCCTGGTTATAGTTATGCCTATTTAGGCATTGAAGATATTGAAGGGCAATTGGTGAAAGAATCAAAACAATCCATGGAAAAATTAGGTCAGCAATTAAATGTGAATGTGGCTGATCAGCACATAGAAATTGGTCCAACCAAAACAAAAATATTAAAAGTGGCAGAAGAAGCGCGCATTGATTTAATTGTTTGCGGCAGCCACGGGCGTCATGGTTTATCACTGCTATTGGGTTCAACAGCCAATGCTATTTTACACGGTGCAAAATGTGATGTATTAACCGTCCGTTTACCTGAAGAGCAATCCTCCTGATGGAATATAAAGATTATTACGCCATATTAGGCGTCGGCAAAAAAGCGTCTGACGATGAAGTTAAGCAAGCTTATCGCCGTTTAGCCCGTAAATATCATCCAGATGTGAGCAAAGAACCACAAGCAGAAGAAAAATTCAAAGATGTGCAAGAAGCTTATGAAGTGTTAAAAGATTCTCAGAAAAGAACAGCGTATGATCAATTAGGCAGTAATTGGAAAGCAGGACAAGATTTTAGACCGCCACCGAATTGGGACCAAAATACGCGTTTTTATACTTCAGAAGAGGTAGGAGGGTTCGAGGATTTAGGTGGATTTAGTGATTTCTTTTCTACGTTATTTGGACAAGCAAGACAGGGTGGTGGTGCGGGAGGTTTTTCAGGTTTTCAACACGCACGTCAACATCGTCAACAGAGAGGAAGTGATCAACAAGCAAAAATCACGATTTCTTTGGATGATGCATATCACGGTGCAACGAAAACATTTCAATTACAAGTGCCAGAAGTCGATTCGCATGGGCAATTAAACATGCAAACGCGTACGATTAAAGTGAATATTCCTGCAGGCGCTTTGCCTGGACAGCAATTACGATTAGCAAAACAAGGGATGCCCGGTTCAGGTGGTGGAGAAGCCGGTGATTTATATTTAGAAATTGAGATTCAACCGAACACACTTTTTTCTCTTAAAGAACGCGATATTTATTTAACACTACCTGTTTCTCCTTGGGAAGCGGCATTAGGTGCAGAAATCAAAATCCCAACACTCGCTGGCAAAGTGGGATTGAAACTTGCCCCAGGGGCAAAAACGGGCCAAAAATTGCGGCTGAAAGGCCGTGGCATGCCAGGATCGCCGCCTGGTGATCAATATGCTGTTGTGCAAATTCAAACGCCATTAGCTGATACTGCTGATCAGCGACAATTTTATGAAAAAATGGCCCAAGTCTTGCCGTTTAATCCACGTAAAGATTGGAGGTGAGATGTGCTTCGAATAAGCTGTTCTTCTTTTCTGTCCGCAGACATAACTGCTCCTGCGATCAGCTGGCACGTCCTTGTGCCAGAGGTCTGCTAACAGAAAAGAAGAACAGCTTATTCGGGTTTTTGGACGGAGTAATATCGTGAATAATGTAGTGATAGTCATAGGCAATGCGAATGAAACACTTAATTTGACAGAATTATGTGAAGCGTGCCATATTTCTTCTGATTACATTTATGATTTAATTAAACACGGTATTATTCAACCAAGAACATCTGCCTCTGAATGGATATTTAATTTGTCAGAAGTGCGCCGCATTAAAACGGTATTACGATTGCAGCGTGATCTCGAAGTAAATCTCCCCAGTGCAGCTTTGATTTTAGATATGCTTGAAGAGTTAAACGAATTGCGTACTCGTGTTGCAATGTGTGATCGTTATCATTTGTAGGTTTAATCTCGCATTACAATATTTTTTATTAATCAATTGTTATGTTAACGGAGTAACTATGCACTTAAAAAAAATTCTTTCTTATCTTATTTTTCTTTTACTCAGTTGTGCGTCTCTCATCGCATTTAGTAGTAACGCGCATATTGCTGCGTCCAACAAAAATGTCGGCCCGATTTTGACGCCAATAAATGGGCTTACTGTAACGACGGCAGCAGGTCAGATAACTATCACGAATTCATCTGGTGCAGATATTCCAGTGACTTCCATGCTGCTTAGCTTTTCATTAGATCAAACTAGCATTGCAAGTGCATGGGGAACGCCATGGCTTAATTGGCAACCATTTACTTCTTCTTTAAAAAATAAAAAAGCGGCACTGAGTTATCAATTTGTGAATCAAGTTAATTTACCCAATGCTATTTTTTCAGCGGGCTCGTCGATTACCTTTCAATATACGCCAACACCATGGAACAATACGGCGGCACCGACTAACGTACAATTATTTAATTTATCTTATCCCTTGGTTCCAGCATCGATTACTTCATCTGTTTCCGAATCAGGCGGCATTAATACGATTACAATTACGAATACATCAGGCTCTACCTTAAATTTAAATAGCGCCCAACTTCAAATGACTTACCAAGGTCAAGTCGGCACTTCTATTTGGGGAACGCCTTATGCTAATTGGTTGGTGACGACTGGTTCACCAAATTATGTGCTTACGGCAGGAACGGCTGCTCAAATTCCAGCAAGTGGTACCTTGATTGTTTCCTTCCAAGGTGTGGCAAATCCTATTACCAATATTTCTTTATGGGTGCAAAGTAGTGGAAGCGCAACATTAGGTGGTATTACTGTTAATGTACCTCCTGCGCCTGCCGCCTCACTTCCTAATCCAGTCATTACGATTACGGGGCCCAGTTTTCCGCAAGGTAATCATGTGACTGCAACATGGGGTCAAGCTTTACCTATTACCAATTTACAAATAGGGAGTTACACGTTAGCAACACCAGATATACAAACGTCGAATCAAGCATTTAAAGCTATGTTTTCACAAAATCCTGTTGTGGTGAGTAGCTCAACACCAATTAATATTAATTTATCGTATACGGCCAAAGCGTTAGGTGTTTTGAATGTTCGAATGCCAGTCGCGCCTGCAACGGGTGTATCAGCGCCTACTATAACGGTGCAAGGCCCAGATTTTCCAACTGCAACACATTTTCAAACGACCTGGGGCAATACTTTGCAAATTTGTACAAATGGTGCGACGAGTTGTGCAGGGCTCACGCCAGGTAATTATACTGTGACGCTTCCTAATGTTTATTCTCAAACAGATGCATTTTCTGCTTCTGGTTTCACTAACCCAGTTGTATTAAATTCAGGTCAAACGAATACGCTGCCTGTGAGTTATGCGCCTATTCCGCAAGGGCCGTTTACAGTCACGATTAACGCGCCATCACTCAAGAAGAAAAAATCTGTTAAAAATGTAAATTATGCTGTGACATTTACCAACTTAGAAGGTTCTGTCTATACAAAAAATTTATCGGGGGGTGCGAATACCGTATCATTACCGATTAATGATACTTATCAAATCGCAGCGCCAAATGTGGCAGGCCAAGTGTCCTCTGTCACACCTTCGAGTATTGCGGTTACACAAACAGGTACGCCTTCTGTCATCATTCAATATACTGCCGGCGCGCCAACACAATTTGTTGTTTATTACGGTGGTTGGGAAGGAGATGAATTCGATTTAAATACTAATCTACCTTCTAATGTCACTGCAGTTAATTTGGCATTTGCTAATATCACATCGAGTTTAGCTGTTGATACAGCCGCCTCTGGTTGGTTAACAAATCCACCTGCACCTAATGTGACAATGCAGCCAAGTTATATCAATTGGACAGTTTATAAATATAATCATCCCAAAACGAAAATCTTATTGTCTGTTGGCGGCTCGACTTATTCTGCTATTTGGAATTCAGTGTTGACAGCAAGCAATGCAGATGCGATGGCGCAAAGTATCGCAGCTGTTGTTAATGCGACTTACCCTGTTTACAAAGGCAATATTTCTTCGCCAAGTAATTTATTGGGTAATGTGTCAATTGACGGCGTGGATTTGGATGTGGAAACAGGCGTTCGTTTGGCTGATAACATTAGCAGTAATGTGGCGTTGTTAGTCACGAGTCTGAAGCGATATTTGAATCCTGGCAAATTAATTACGTTTGCAGCCTTTTCAGTCGGCGCTGATCCCAACAATAGTCAATGTACCGTGGCGGGCAGTGTGCATTGTGGTGAAGATATTTCACTCTTGCAAACGGTGGGTAGTCAATTCGATTGGATTAATGTGATGGCGTATGATGCAGGCCAAGTTTACGCAACTTCTTTATATCAAACGGCACTTGCTAATTATGCCACATACATGCCGAAATCTAAAATCTTGTTAGGCTTAGATATTCAAACACAATGGCCAGGTTTTAACGAAACAGCGGCACAATTAGCAGTAAAAGCAGCATGGCAAATGCAAAATGGTTATGCCGGTGCGATGTTTTGGGGAGTTGGTGTGCAAAATAATCCAACACAAGAATTGCAATTTGTGACAGCTATTTCTCAGGCATTGTAATAATATTTCAATTCACGAGTTTTCCTTCCTCCTACGCTTTTTGTAGGAGGAACGGCGTGAACGATCGCTTACTTTATCTTCTGCGTTTTGGTAATTGTGTTTCTATTGTTGGACTAATCGTGAGATTTTGATTTGTTTGAGTTTGATCTGTTTGATTTTGCAACGTCGATACTTGTTCGCAAAGTTCAATAAATTTTTCATTTAACTCAGTACAATTTTTTTCGCATGTTTGTATGTTAGTTATCTGATCGTCGTAGGAAAGAGTCGGATTTTCTATATAAAGAACCTTTAATCTATCATGTATTATCTCACGCATTTTATTTAATTGCATTTGAATTAATTGTTCGTCTTCTTTTTGGAGGTAAGCTAATTCATTTTCTGAAAAAGAAAATAAACGACGTTTTAATTCAGCTAAATTATCGCCTACTATTTTTGTTTGATGAGAGATGTATGCATCAGTGTCCTTGTTTTTCTCGCTATCATCACTCGATTTCTGATGTTCGCTATGAGACTTGCTAAGATAGTCTTCTTTTAATTCTTCAAGCGCATTATTTAAATGAGAATACATTTTTTCACATCCTGCTATGTTTTCTGCTTGTTTATCGGGAGGAAAGTACGGATTTTTGTTGTGGAGAAAATCGACGATATTAAATATTTTTTCATTTATTTCGTTGAGTTGTGTTGAAAGGGATGCTTTATCTTCGATGTTAGTTTTTGCTAATTCATTTGCCAAAGAAAATGAACATTGTTGTAATTGTTGGAAAAGGGAGCATATTTCTTTCTGACTTAATTGTTGATGTTCATCGTTGGATTTTTTATGAATATTATTTTTGATATTTTCATTTGAGGTGATGGTTGTCGTAGTTGTAGTTGTACTTGTCGTTGGAGAAGTGGTCGTTGTCATCGTTAAACGAGTTGATAAATCATCGCCAGATGAAGAAAAATGTCGTAAAGTTGATGAAGTATTAGATCGCAATGAATTAAAAAATGACGGTTTTATTGTTGGTTTACTTGGTTTGCTAAAACTTTGTTTATCAGCGTTTTGCTTATCTGAGCTTTGTTTACTTAAACTTTGTTTATCAGCGTTTTGCTTATCTGAGCTTTGTTTATTTAAACTTTGTTTATCTGAACTTTCCTGTTGTTGTGATGTTTTTTCTTTAAGTTGTTTTGTATCAAAAGAATGACTCGGTCGTACCTGGTAGGATAACTTGTCTGATGATCTCCAAATATTTTTATTATCACTATCGCTCACAACAAGATGGATATGAGTGGGCACAGAATCAGCTCTTCTTCTTGTTTTAATATCAACATGAGAAGATTTTTCTATTTGTTCTTCATGGACGCTTAGACGTTTGGTTTTGCTCGATTTTCGGCTTTGACTCATTGTATAAAAACCTCTCACTCGTTTAGTTTATTTATTTTTTGATTTTTATTTTATATTAACGGTAAATAATAGCTTAATTTTTAATAAAGCGCAAATTTATGGCTTATTTTAAGCTGTTTTTGATTTATATTTATACAAATAATGGTGCTAACTTAAGGAAGCCTTCCCCCCATCGGGGGAAGGTGCCCAACGGGCGGAAGGGGGTTATCAAAATTCAGAAATAAATCTATTTCCCGCTAAAATTCTCACTCGCAAAATCCCAATTCACAATCGACCAAAAATTTTCTAGATATTTAGGACGAGCATTGCGATAATCAATGTAATACGCATGTTCCCATACATCGCAAGTTAACAATGCTTTTTTCCCGGATTTCATCGGCAATCCTGCATTACTTTCATTAAGAATTTCTAATTCACCATCAGCATTTTTTGCAAGCCACGTCCAGCCTGATCCAAATAATTTTGCGCCAGACTCACTGAATATTTTTTTAAATTCTTCAAATGATCCAAATTTTTTTTTGATTGCTTCTGCCAGTGCACCTTTAGGTTCGCCAGCACTTTTTGGCGTCATAGAATGCCAATAAAAAGTGTGGTTCCAAATTTGTGCGGCATTATTAAAAACAGGCCCGCTTGATTTCATGATAATTTCTTCTAGCGGCATCGCGGCGAATTCTGTTTCTTTGACTAAATTATTTAAATTATTGACATAAGCTAAATGATGTTTGCCATAATGATATTCTAATGTTTCTTTGGAAATATAAGGCTGTAAAGCATCCATTGCATAAGGCAAGGGAGGTAATTCGAACATAATAAAATCTCCTATTAATAGCAGTTTTACACCCAGGTCTGTCGTTTTTTAAGCTTAACGTCCATACTCAGGTCTGTCGTCCCGCGGCTTGTCCGCGGGATCCAGGGAAAAACCACGTAAATTTTAATGAATATTTCTGGATCCCGCGGACAAGCCGCGGGACGACAGACCTGAGTATGGACGTTAAGCTTAAAAAACGACACTAAATTTTTCATCTTCACGCAGCGTGAGAATATCAAATCCATTTTCAGTCACTAAAATAGTATGTTCCCATTGCGCGGATAAACTATGGTCTTTCGTGACAACAGTCCATCCATCTGGTAACAATTTGACATCACGTTTACCCGCATTAATCATCGGTTCAATCGTAAAAATCATGCCAGGTTTTAGCATGTCACCGGTGCCAGCCTTTCCATAATGCAAGACATTAGGCGGTTCATGAAACACTTTACCAATACCATGACCACAATATTCTCTGACGACACTAAACCGATTTTTTTCTGCATGTTCTTGAATGACGGCGCCAATATCACCAAAATGTGCGCCTGGTTTGACTTGTGAAATGCCGAGATACATACATTGTTGTGTTATTTGGATGAGTCTCTCAGCCAAGATAGAAGCTTTGCCAACCACAAACATTTGACTGGTGTCACCGTGGTAGCCATCTTTTAATACCGTTACATCAATATTAACGATATCGCCATCTTTCAATTTGCGATCGCTAGGAATGCCATGACACACCTGATGGTTAACAGAAGTGCAAACCGATTTCGGAAAACCATGATAATTGAGCGGGGCGGGAATGGCTTTTTGTACATTGACAATATAATCATGACAAATTTGGTTTAATTCGTCGGTTGTTATCCCTGCTTGCACATGAGGCTTGATCATTTTGAGAACATCTGCAGCCAAACGCCCGGCGATGCGCATTTTTTCTATATCATCGCTATGATTGATCGTAATTTCTGTCATGTGAACTCTACTATTCGATTGCTGGAAACAGACTTTGTATGGTATAAATCCTAACCCGCATTGTCGCGGAAACACACGCTTGCTGCAACTGTTCGCCGGGTGCTTTTCCTGATTTTTTTCAGGATAAAGTTGGTGAAGAGGGCAAGCGGAGGCATAACCCAAGAGGAAACAAATATGCAATCACATGTAACAATGCAAGATATGTTAAAAGCAGGTGTGCACTTTGGCCACCAAACACGTTATTGGAACCCCAAAATGTCTTCATACATTTATGGTTCCCGCAATAAAATTCACATTATTGATTTAGGAAAAACCTTACCTTTATTTCAAGATGCGTTGAATTTTATTAGTAGCACAGCCGCAAAAAAAGGCAAAATACTTTTCGTCGGTACCAAATATGCCGCGCAAGATTTAGTTCAGCAAGCAGCAGAACGTTGCAAAATGCCTTATGTCAATCGTCGTTGGTTAGGCGGTATGCTCACCAATTACAAAACGATCCGCCAATCTATTAAACGTTTAAAAGAACTCGAAGCCATGTTTGAATCGACTAAATTTGGTCGTCTCACGAAAAAAGAAATTCTTGGTTTAGAACGTGAAAAAGATAAATTAACAGTTAGTTTAGGCGGCATCAAAAATATGGGCGGTATTCCTGATGCTTTATTTGTGATTGATGTAGGCCACGAAAAAATTGCCGTACGCGAGGCAAATCGTTTAGGCATTCCTGTGATTGGCATTGTGGATTCTAATAATGATCCTGATGGCATAGCTTATGTCATTCCAGGTAATGATGACTCAACGCGCGCCATTCGTTATTACACGAATTGTGCGGCTGATGTGATTTTAGATGCGCGTGCAAGTACATTAGAAGGTGAAGATAAAGATGAATTTATCGAAATACAAGAAGCCATCGAAGCACCGACTATTGAAAATGACAACACTGATACAACGTCTGATCAATAAGCGCATCAGCGGGAGAATGTTATGACAGCAATTATTTCAGCCGCGCAAGTCAAAGAGTTGCGCGAGCTTACTGGTGCAGGGATGATGGAATGTAAAAAAGCTTTAGCAGAAACCAATGGTGAGATGGAAAAAGCGATTGAAGTTTTACGTAAATCTGGTGCTGCAAAAGCAGGGAAAAAAGCAGGCCGCGTTGCAGCAGAAGGGGCGGTCGTGATTGCAAAAGCGGGTAAACAAGCCATTATGCTTGAAATTAACAGTGAAACAGATTTTGTTGCGCGTGATAGCAACTTTACTTCTTTTGCTAAAGCGGTAGGAGAAGCTGCATTAAAAGCAAAAGAACAAGACGTTGAAAAAATTTCTCAATTAATTTTAACAGATTATCAATCGCGTGGTGTTGAAGCAGTACGTCATGAATTGATTTCTAAAATTGGTGAAAACGTACAAATTCGTCGAGCAGTGTTGAGTAATTCTTCTGCTGCATCAATGGGAATTTATTTGCATGGCAGCCGCATTGGTGTGGTTGTTGAATTAGATACTGATAATGAAGCATTAGCGCGTGATCTTGCGATGCATATTGCAGCGAGCAGGCCCATTGTTATTTCACCAGAACATGTTTCGCAAGATTTAATTGCAAAAGAAAAAGAAATTTATTTAGCACAAGCAGCATCAAGCGGTAAACCACAAGAGATTATTGAAAAAATGGTAGCAGGACGGCTGAAGAAATTTCTTGATGAAGTGAGTTTGGTTGGCCAACCGTTTGTGAAAGATCCCGATGTGACGGTGGGAAGTTTGTTAAGCAAACATAAAGCAAAAGTACTCGCTTTTTATCGATTTGAAGTTGGTGAAGGGATTGAAAAAATCACTGAAGATTTTAAAGAAGCTGTGATGTCTCAAGTACAGGGAAGCTAATTATGGAAGAACCATCCAAAAAACCGATTTATCGGCGTATTTTGGTTAAATTGAGTGGTGAAGCATTACAAGGCGATCATTTATTTGGAATCGATGCAAATAAACTTGCACGTATTGCACAAGAAGTTGCTGGTGCATTGGATTTAGGTGTGCAAGTTGCACTTGTGATTGGCGGAGGAAATCTGATTCGCGGCGCTGACTTGTGTGCAGGTGGTTTAGATCGCATTTCTGCTGATCAAATGGGCATGTTGGCTACTGTCATCAATGGCATCGCGTTGCGCGATGCCTTTATCAGAAAATCTATTCCTGTGACGTTGATGTCAGCTGTTGCTGTTGCGAGTATGGCAGAACAATATGATCGCTCAAGAGCGCAAGATTTTTTAATGCAAGGTAAAGTTGTCATTTTTTCTGCGGGAACAGGTAATCCTTTAGTCACAACCGATTCTGCTGCTGCTTTGCGCGGTATCGAAATCAATGCTGATATCGTATTGAAGGCAACGAAAGTAGAAGGCGTATTTAATGATGATCCCATTAAAAATCCAGAAGCAGAGCGTTATCAACAATTAAGTTATGATGAAGTGATTGCACGACGTTTAGGTGTGATGGATTTAACTGCTATTTTACTTTGCCAAGATCATGGCTTACCACTTCGTGTATTTAATATGAATAAGCAAGGTGCATTAAAACGCATCATGTTGGGTGAGGATATTGGAACATTAATCAGTAATATAGAGTAAATAATTATGTCTCAAGTGCTAAAAGAAGCAGAAGCGCGAATGCGCAAAAGTATTGATTCATTCAAAACGGAAATTGCAAAATTACGCACAGGTCGTGCACATCCCAGTATTTTAGATCATATTCGAGTGGATTATTACGGCACAGAAATGCCGTTAAATCAGGTAGCAAGTGTCAATGCATCCGATGCGCGTACACTTACTATCACACCGTGGGAAAAAAACATGGTGCAAGCGATTGAAAAAGCCATTATGAATTCTGATCTCGGTTTAAATCCTGCCACAGCGGGGCTCGTTATTCGTGTTCCTATGCCGCCTTTAAATGAAGAAAGAAGAAAAGAATTAATTCGTGTTGTGCGCGGAGAAGCAGAAACGGCGCGTGTGGGCATTCGTAATGTGAGACGCGATGCGAATAATGAGTTGAAAGAATCGCTTAAATCAAAGACCATCACTGAAGATGAAGAGCGTCGTTTGAATGATCAAATACAAAAACTCACGGATAAATTTATTGCAGAAGTCGAGCAACTTTTAGCGGCTAAAGAAGCTGATTTAATGGCTGTGTGAGAGACGTGATATGACTGCCATCCCGCAACATATTGCTATCATCATGGATGGAAATGGTCGTTGGGCAAAAAAACGTTTGCTGCCTCGTGTTGCAGGACATCATGCTGGTGTTGAAGCGGCGCGACAAGTCGTAAAAAATTGTGCGAAACGCAATATCAAAGTACTTTCTCTTTTTGCTTTTAGCAGTGAAAATTGGAGACGTCCCGCGCAAGAAGTAGGATATTTGATGGAATTATTTTTGGATGGATTAGAGCGCGAAGTGAGTTTGATGCATGAAAATAATATTCAATTGCGTTTTATCGGTGATCGATCACGTTTAAGTGAACGCTTAATTAAAAAAATAATAGAAGTGGAAGCACTTACAAAATCAAATGCGGGTATGGTGTTATTGATTGCCGTGGATTACGGTGGTCAATGGGATATTTATCAAGCGGTAAGACAATTAGCGAAAGCGGTTGAAGCGGGTGAATTAAGCAGTGATGTGATTACGACTGAAATTGTTGCGAGTCGATTAGCTTTTTCGGATTTACCTAATCCTGATCTTTTTATTCGTACCAGTGGGGAATATCGCATTAGTAATTTTATGTTGTGGCAATTAGCATATGCAGAATTATATTTTACTCAGACATTATGGCCGGATTTTGATGAGCAGGAATTAGATCAAGCGTTAGCGGATTATGCTGCTCGCGAAAGACGATTTGGGGCGAGAGTAGAAAATTAAAATTTAGTCCCCTCCCCTCCAGCTCCGCTGGAGGGGAGGGTTAGGGAGGGGAGGGCTAATTTAAAACCCTCCTCTCCCTAACCCTCTCCTCCCACCATGTGGGAGGAGAGGGAACATTTAGCTTGCGCGTTGATTGAGGCTTTATTATGTTACTTATACGCATTTTAACAGCACTTATTTTAATCCCTCTCACAGTGGTTGTTTTAATTTATTTACCACCTTTATCCTTTCGCTATTTAACCACATTTATTGTTTTTGGTGCTGCGTGGGAGTGGGGCCGTTTAATTGGATTATCAACCAAGCGGCATTGTTTAGTGTATGCTTCAGTTGTTGTCGTCATGTGTTTTTTTGCGCTCTCAGTCACAGATGTTAATGTGTTAGCAGCAGGTTGTATTTGGTGGTGTTTATCCATCTTAATGATTGTGTTTTTTCCTAAAGATATTTCATCCTGGAATAATATTCAGTTAGAAAAAGGCATGATGGGATTACTCGTCTTGGTGCCTTGTTGGATCGCGATTAATTTTATTCGTCAACAATCTGATGGATTATATGCTTTACTATTTTTATTTGTTTTAATTTGGGGAGCAGATTCAGCTGCTTATTTTGTGGGTAAAATCTGCGGTAAACATTTGCTTGCACCGCGTGTTAGTCCAGGAAAAACATGGGAAGGATGTATTGGCGGCATTCTATTTTCTAGTGTAATTGCCGCTGTTGCTTTAAAATTAGGTGATGTTCCTTTTAAATTATGGCCCTGGGCTTTTTTGTTGTCATGGATCACGATTATCTTTTCTATCGTTGGTGATTTATTTGAAAGTGTGATTAAACGATTAGCTGGTGTAAAAGATTCAGGTAATATTTTACCTGGTCATGGCGGCTTGTTGGATCGTATTGATAGTTTAACAGCTGCTGCACCAGTGTATGCTTTTGGTGCTTGGGTGTTGGGGACGTATATTAATAATTAAGTTTATCTCTTTCCTTTCCTTCTTCTTCTATTATTATTTTGACTGGTGTTAGCATTATTTTGTGATGTGTTTGTTGGGGGAGAGAGTAATGCATGACTACTTGTCGAAATGGTTGGTGTTGTAGTCGTTGTTGTAGTTGTTGGTGTAGTAGTAGTCGTTGTTGGACGCATCATTGTTGTTGATGAACTCGCAACAGGTGTAGTTATAGCATTCCAACTCGATGAAGGCCTTGTTCTCCTCATCAATGTTGCCCATAACATATCGCCTCCCTTCGCTATAAGTTCATTAATACTTGGCAATTGTTCGCCATCATCATTTACGGGATGTTTATCAAATAGGTGCTCTGCAAACCGAACCCTTGGATATATACTTGTATCGATACGATCATAGTCATAGTTTAATATAAATACATTTATAAGAACGAGATGTTCAAGTGTTGGTTTATCTTTTTCAGTGTTAATATTGTTAGCAATTAATTGATATAATAGGTCAAATGCTTTTTCATTTGGTTCTTTGCCATCAGGTAATTGATCAGGTGCAAGAGCAGTTAATAGATTTTTTATTACTTGAAAAAATTGTTTTTGTTTAGAGATTAAATCACGAAAATATTCCCGCGCAGTGTTACTCATTCTATTTTCAATAAGATTGAATAGTTTAAATAAAAATGAAAAATGAAGAAATTTTACAGATAGTAGTATAAGGCATTTCATTAAATTTGCATTTAATTTAGTGTTGACCTCTTCTTCTGAAAATTGGTTTTCAAGCAGCTGTTGATGTTTTTCAATTGTGGCCAGTAAAATAGAAGGAAGTGATGGCGAATCAGACTCTAAAATATGATCGAAGAATGATTTACCGTTAATGGAAGTACTAAATACATCGATTAATTTTTTTCCGGTTAACAGGGTTACACACGATTCCTCGCTTGGGGGATTACTGAGAAAATTCTCGCAGTGAACTTGAGCAATGGCATTAGATAGATCAGAGCGCTTATCCTCAGATAAATCAGAAGAATGTAATAATAATCTTTCAAATAATTCACAAATAATACTTCTAGTGTGTTTTTGATTTAAATAATAATTTGCAAAAATTTCTATTTTATTGCCAACATGGATTTTCTCATCACATAAAATTTTATAAGAAAAATACATAGTTGGATAACTATTTAATACTGACATTAATAAAGTAGAACCTAGAAGGTTGTTACGACAAAGTGAGAACAAAATTCCCAATAACTCATCATTAATTGGCTCATCTTTTTTTAATTTGTCGGGGGTCAGACAATGTAGTTTGCCAGCAATTAAATCAATCAGTGGTTTATCATTAGCTAAGGCTTCAATAACAGTTGGTTCAATCATAGCGCCATAAAATGTTATATTTTCAAATAAAGTGCATCCATTAAACATTTTTATCTTAAAAATATTTTCATTTTGTACGAGACTACCTAAGAATTCGGATGTCATCTCTGCATTGGGATAAAATACTTGCTCAAAAGAATGGGCCAAATGATATTCTGCTGAATGTTCTTCAATAAATTGTGGTATATCATGGTCCGCTCTTTCGAATACTTCTGCGTCATACAATATTTTTTTAAGAAGATTAAATTCACTTTCTAAATCAGGCTGATTTTTAGCTAAAAAAGAATATAGCGAGTTAAGGAGTTTATGGCCGCCTTCGATGTTACGTAAGTTGTGAAGTACACTAAGATTTGAATATGAGTGATCAGGGTCAGAAGCAGGTTTAACTATTCTGATGAGGTTAGACAATAGAGATTCAGAGATCATCTTGCCTACTTTAGTTGCTGTATCACTAGGCATGCCGATTTGATTTTCATCATTTAATAGTGCATCTAATAATGTAATACCATCAGGCATTTCCGTTATGGAATATAAGAAAAAAGAATCAGGGTCACAGAAAAATGTATTTATTGCACAAAGTAGATTGTTTTCAGGCTCGCGTTCATTAGAGAGAGGTGATGAAATTTTATCAGAGAGACATTGAATAATTTCACGTAGTAAATTGATGTTTTTTATTTGAAGGCAATAGGTGAGAAGAAATGTGCCTAAAGAATATTCATTATAATTTTCGATAATTATTTCGGTTTGAGTTAGCTCACCATTTGTAAAGAATTGGTTAATGAATTGTTTGTTTTCACTGATAAATGAGATCAGCATAGTTAAATGAGAACGTGAATATTTATATAAATGTGGAAGTAGACTTGCTAATTGGTTGGTTGACGATAGATTCATTAATAAATGTAAACAGTATCCTTCTGAGGGTAAATTTGTAGTAAATAGATTTATTGCATCTTTGAGTTTTTGTTTTTCATTTTGAAAGAGTGTTGATGACTGTGATAGCGATGGTGTTGTAGTAGTAGTGCTTATTGTTGTCGTTGTCGTGTTCTTGGCTATCTCGGTCGTCGTTGCTGTTCTCGTAGATGTTGGATATGCTGAAGCCTTAAGATTAAGCGCCCATTGCAAATGGCTGTCTTTTTTTAAAGCATTGTTTATGTAATCATTAATGCTTGGGTATGATTTTCCACTAGACGTTGGTTTTATATCAAAAATACCACTAGCAAATTTTATCTGTTGAAGACTGCCTTCGAGCATGGATTTAATTATTGCTTGGCCTAGTGTTTCCCGACTTGATTCACTGTATAGAGCAACTAGCTTATACAATAGGGTAAATGCATAAGAATCTGCATGTTCTCCTTCACGTAATCGATCAGGTGAAAGGCAAGCCAATGTATCTTTTAGTAGCTGAATAAATGCTGGTTGCTTTTGTATAAAAGTGATAGAACGCTGGTGTATTTCCGGGTTAGGTGGCTGCATATTTACAAATAAACATTCGCCATTAAACATTCTCAACTTAAAGAAATTTTCGGTACTGTTATTTGATATAATCAGATCATTAAATAAATCTGTCATTTGTTCATCTGTTGTTGTGTTAAGTAATATTTTCTCCATTTCAATTGCGCTATTATACCATGAGCTATTTTTTATTAGATCTAAGTAGGGTACAAGTGCATTTTCTTCACATTCAATCGCTTTTTTAATCCATTCATTTCCTTTTTTCTCTGAAAGAATATTTAATATCTCTCGACCTGATTCTGATTGGCGAATTGAGCTAAAAATATATTCATCTTTAGTTTTAGCAATGTTAGTTACGTCCTCATAAGATGAGGAAAGTGGAGAAAGTTTATTTAATAACAGGTAGGGTGCAGCAAAAAAAATAGGATTTGTTTCGATTTGTTCGTTTTCTTTAATTAATTGTAAAATAGCCAATAGTATCGGATGGTTAAATTCAATTGCAAACAAGTTATGTACAATAGATAATCGCGGTGATTTAACAAATTCTGTATGGAAAATTTTTACGAAAAATTCGTACTTACTATCTTGAAAAAAAGTTAACATTTGTTTTTTATACTGATTAACCAAGCCTGTAAACCAGTTGGAGGCTTCTTTTGACGACATTGTAAGATAATATAATTCGGATATTCCATTGCCCTCGATAAGCAATTCATTTAAGAATAAGGATAAAAATGCATCAAATTTTTCAGGCGTATCTTTCATTTTATGTTCGAAATGACTAAATATTATATTTAACAGTGAAAAAGAACATGCGTTATGAGAAAAATATAAAAAAGCAATAATTAAATTTATATTTTCTTTATTGGTTACTTTGACTTTAAGAAATAATTCATCTACTGAAACGAGTTGATTTATAAAACAATGTATATTTTCTTCAATTGTCATTAACAAGATAGAAGGATGAGGCACCGAATAACCTTTGTTCATGATATGCATGTAAAATGTAGTGCCATTAAAAACAGTGTTAAACAAATCAATTAATTTTCCTTGTTTTAATAAAGGTTCACATAATTCTTTGCTTGGGTTATCACTATCCAAAAAATTTTTAATATAAACCGACAATAACAAGTCAGATACTTGCTTCTGTTGGTCTTCAGTTAAATCACCTGAATTTAATAGTCTTTGTAGTAACTGGATTACGATAATTTTAATGTGTTGACAAGCTAAAGAGTAATCAATGAGGCTTAGCATGCCATCACTTAGAGTATCAACTTCATGATTAAATAATATATTGTAAGAAAAGTAAATCTTGGGATTTTTTTCTATGATTACTTTAAAAAGCAGATGTAAGTCTTGCTTGGAAAAAAAATTAAAGATATATTTCAGTATATTTGAAGTTTGTAAATCTGCTCGATCGTTAGAATTAGTTTTTGATGTTTGAGCAAGAGAAATTAATTTTTTTGTAAGTAAATTAACAAACGGTTCGTGCTTAACTAAGGTCTGAAAGATACTAGGTTGAATGTGATTTCCGTAATCCGCCATATTCTCAAATAACGAATATCCGTTAAACATTTTTAGTTTAAAAAAGTTTTCATTTTCTACTATCCTTGTTAGTAACTCTGATTCAATCGCGTTCGCATAGAATATTTTTTCAAAAGTCTGAGCAGAACGATATTTTTTTGATTGTGATTCTATAAATTTTGGCAAGTTTTCATCTTTTATTTTAATTGCTTCTACGGCCCATGCTATGCCTAATTTATCTTTCATCCATTGAAGAAGTTGATGTCCCACAAGAGGAGATTTTCTGAATACTTCGAGAGGACATTTTCCATTTTCAGCAATAGGATTAGTCAGTAGGATAGGTACAGAAACTTTAAATGATTCTAAATTATATCCTCTTTTGTTTAATTCTGAAAATATAAGCAGTAATAATGGATGAGCATTACTATTCGAAAATAAGTGATGCAGTAAATTAATATTTGAATTATTTTTTTTATTTGAAGGTTGACGGATTTTTATCATGTCAGTAAGTATATACTTACATAATACCGCACCAATGAGGGATCTTGTATCTTGAGAGATATTTATCGTTCCTTTTAATATATCGTGTAATAACTTAATGCCCGATGATGTCTCTACCATTAAACATAAACAAGAGACATCATCATCGTTTGTGATATTGAATAGACTGATTATGTCTTCTATGGTCTCTTCTGTTTTATTACATTCAGGTTTACGGAGTCTCTTAATTTTTTTTGATAAACCCTGAATTATTTTGTAGATTAAATCAAAGTCTTCTATTGTCGTGCAGTAAGTTAAAAGTAACCATGCTAATGACTCTTTTCTATTATCATTTATTCTAACTTTTACGTTAATTAAGTCGTTTCCTGTAAATAATTTTTCTATCCATTCATCATGTTTTTCGATGACATGTAATAGTGTTTGCAAATGATTTTTTTCATATAGCGCATCCAATAAAGTCATTTTTTCTTTGTTAAGTGTGATGGTTTTTTTAATAGCCAAATAATCAATGGAACTAATAATTTGCAGGAAGTTTTCGCAATTTTCTGGAGTGGGATTATTAATTAAGCTGGTTATTCGTTGAATAATTTCTTTACTATTTTCTTTATCTTTTTGAGAGGGTGTTTTTGTTGTTGTGGAAGTTGTTCTTGTCTGTTTTCCGGTGCTCGTGGTGGATGTTGTTGTTTTAGTCGTATTGTTATTTGAGCTGGTATTATTATTTGAGCTGGTATTATTAGTTGTGCTGGTGTTGTTATTTGCAGTGTTTTGATCTGGTTTTTTCTCGCCAGCAGCTTCGGTTTGGTTATTCGCTGTTTGATTTTCTAGCGCTTTATTTAATAAGGCGCTATTTGATTTTATGGTTTTTTGTTCTTTGACATATGGCCCAAAATCTTTTGGGTCTCGTTTTAATTTATGAATCCATATTTCTTCAGCTGATGTTAGATTATCATTAGCTATTAATTCGTTAAGCCAATCTAACCATTCACTGTCTGATTGTGGTTCAAGCACTTCTTTGTCTAATTGTGATTCTAATACGGATTTTTTTTTATATAATTCTTTTATAAATGTATGAGGGTCTTTTCCCAATGGTTGGAACATAAAAAAGTAATTGCCATGACGTGTGATAGCAAGATAGAGTCGCGTTAGGGCTGCAAGCATTTTATCAATCAGTTCATTGGTGATTTTAAATTGCCCTTTAATTTTTTTTCCTTTGAGTTCTTCTAGTTGTCGTTTGATTTCATTGGGCGATTTCTCTAAGTCAACTTTTGAAAGAACAACACCTATCTTTCTATAAATATCATCATCACATAATTTCCAGCCTATGGCATATGTACAATCTAGTCCTTGAGATTGTTCTGGCGTCATAATGACGACTTCTTCCCCAAATATTTTTTTGATATTTAGATGTTCTTTTTCTTCTGCGATAAAACAGCAACCCGCTCTATTTTTTATTTTATGCAAAAACGTAAGTATTTTTTTATCGCCTTCGTTTTGTTTGTCTTTATCTATTGACTCCATCCAAAACGTATCTCCTTTTGGTTTATTTGAACTTTCCATTTTTTTGTTTGCATATCTGTCTTCTGTATAAGATAAAAGATCACTGAAAGATAACACTTTATTTGTCATAGGAAGCGCGTTATCACCGTTACGAAAAATTTTCGAATAAGTGCGAATGGTTAACTTTCTTCCTAAACCTTCTTTCTTAAGACAGCTTTCAATCCAAGCTCTAAAGATAGGGCCTTTTGAGATGGAGCATTGAAAATCTTGTCGATGATCCAAGAGATTTAATATATTCATATCGCAAGCTAAAGCCATATTCATTAATTCTTGTACAGATTGATTATGTGCTTCATCGATATAAAAACTTTTGAAGAGGTTTCTTTTAGAGGCGGGTATCTCACTAAAATAACGGTTAAAACGTCGTTTTCTTTTTGTATTGTTTGAGCTATCAGTAAAATCATCTTCTTCGTTTAAATATTCTTTATATTTTGATACGATGTTCCATAACCATGTTCTCTGTTCACGCGTAAAAGATAATTGTCTTTCACTTAACTTGAGATAATCATCTAAGCTTAATGATCCAATTAAAGTTAATTCTTGATAAATTCGAGAATAATTTTTTTCATCATTTAAAAATGCGAATTCAGCTTTTCTTCCTGTATTACTTTTAAACGTAATACAATGCTTTTTAAACCAGGCCTTAAAGTCATCTTCTCCTACTCTTTTATATTCGTCTTTGGGAAATAAAATTTTATTAATGTCTTTCCCTTTTGCAAATATCACACGATCTTCATGTCCTTTATAAGCCTCTTCAGACTTCCAATCGTCTTCTAAATTTTTTCGTAATCTGTCATTTTCTGTTAAGACAATTATTTTTTTATCATTTTCCTCTAGAAGAACTTCATTTTTTAAGTGTTCAATTAAAACGGTACTTTTTCCAACACCTGCTTTACCAATGACGAGCATAGGTAGGGATTGATAAGCGCCTGATTCTTGTTCATTACTTAAGGTGAAGATAGTGGTACAAGTATTTTTCTTATGATGTACGAGTCGCTTGCATTTATTATCCTGTTTTAATTCAACTTCTTCTTTTGAAAAATAAGCCTTTTTTCTTTCTTGTAATTTAGCACGTATATCATCTTTAAGTGCTTCAATTCGCGCTTCAACAATAGCTTTGTCTTGCTTTAACACGCTGCGATCATATTGATGACGTTCGAGTTCTTCTAATGAAACTAAAACATGATAACCATCGACTGTGAAGTCGCAAAATATAAAACGATGACCTTTTTTATCATTACCATGAGTATTATTTTCATTCCACATTCTATAAAAATTAACGCCGGGTATCTCGAATTTTGCTTTTACTTCAACTAAGCCTCTGCGATTAGGCTCGTTTAAACGACCTATGATGTAATTTTCATTTCCTGCCAAACATCCATCTTTACTTCCATCGCATAAAAAATCCCAAAAAACGATCCTTCCATTGTCAAAAGTAAATTGAATGGTTTCACCGGCTTGGTCATCGATTTCATCTGGCTCAGTTGTTGTTATTGTTTGGTTGGTTAAATCATCGGGTGTGGGTAGGGGCGTAGTGGTGGTTGTCGTCGTTGCTGACGATGTTGTTGTATTTGGTATTGTAGTAGCAGGTGTTGTCGTAGTCGCTGGCGTAGTTGTGGTAGTAGTTGTCGCCGCCCGTGTTGTCGCGTTAGTCGTACTTGTTGTCGTCGTTGTGGTTGTATTTGTGTCTGTATTTGTTCCGGAAAACATTGGTACTGCCTCGTTTTATTTTATATGTATTTGAATGTACAATTTATTCGATACTGTATCATGTTTGACCTAATTTGGCAATATTCTCATCATATTTTGCATTTTATTTGACCAAAACTTTGTGTTGTAAGAAGTATTATTATCCTATAAGTGTAAAGTTTGTCATCCATCCTAAGCATAGTTGTCATCCTGAGCGTAGCGAAGGATCACTAGCAAACGTCATGAGCATATTTTAGTGATCCTTCGCTACGCTCAGGATGACAACTATGCTTAGGATGGATGACAAACTTTTCGATAGTACTTTTCGCAACGGTAGTATTCGTAAAATCCCCCCAAAAGAAAACTAGATTTTCACATCAAAACTCAAGATAATGAGCGGCGCCAATAGGATGAGAAGAAAAAATGAAAAAAATAGTTAGTATAGCCATTATTCTGATTCAACTTTATTTTAGCTGCGCTTTCGCACAAGAAGCGTTTGTTGTACGTCAAATTCGATTTGACGGCTTACATCGTGTGACGCCTGCCACGATGGAAAGTTATTTACCGATTAAACGCGGCCAGACACTGCGTGGTCAAAAATCTGCAGAAATTGTACGCGCATTATATAAAACAGGTTTTTTCGATCGTATTAGTTTATCGCGAGAAGGTAACACTTTAATCATCCATGTGGTTGAGCGTCCTACTATCGGACAATTAAAAATTAGCGGTAATTCTGTTATCCCAACAGATAAATTAACTTCTGTGATGAAATCCATGGATATTGCAGAAGGTCGTGTTTATAACCCCTTAGTGCTCGATAAAATCAAGCAAGGTTTACTCAATCAGTATTATCAATTAGGCCGTTATAATGCGCGCGTTAATATCACAACCGCGCCCATGTCTCGCAATCGTGTTGCCGTCAAAATTAATATTTCTGAAGGATTAGTTGCAAAAATCAAACGTATTTCCATTATCGGCAATCACGTGTTTGATGAGAAAACGTTACTTAAACAATTAGACATGACGACATCGGGCATATTTACTTTCTTTACACAAACTGATCGATATTCAGAAGATAAACTGGATATGAGCGTTGAGAAGCTGCGTAATTATTACATGGATAGAGGCTATATTCGTGTTGAAGTGAAATCAGCGCAAGCACAAGTCACGCCAGATCGTAAATCTGTTTTCGTTACTTTTGTCATCAATGAAGGTGATCAATATACTGTTGACAGTTATGATGTGATTGGAACCTTTGTTATTCCTCGCGAAGAAATAATCAAATCGATTCACATTAAACCGGGCGAAATTTTTTCACGTCAAAAAGTGATTGATGCACAAAAAGCCATTTCGCATCAACTCGGTGATCAAAGTTATATTTTTGCCTCTGTTGCAATTCATCCTGAAGTCAATGACACATTGCATAAAGTTAAATTAATATTCGATGTTCGCCCAGGTAAACGCGCTTATGTTAGGCACGTGACTTTTTCTGATAACACACGCACAAATGATGTCGTATTACGTCGTGAAATACAGCAATTAGAAGGTGCGCCAGCTTCCACTGCAAAAATGGAAGATTCCAAACAACGATTAAGTTTGCTGCCTTATATTAAAAATGTTGATATGAGTGTGCAGCCCGTACCAGAAGTTAATGATCAAGTTGATGTGAATTATAAAGTTAAAGAAGATAGTGCAGCGCAAGCTTCAGTGAAACTAGGTTACTCACAAATTAATGGCATATTATTTGGTGCAGGATTAAATCACAAAAACTTTTTAGGAACAGGAAATACCTTAGGCATTAATTTTAATAGCAGTAAAATCCAACAATTTTTTGGTATTGATTATACTGATCCTTATTACACAGAAAGTGGGATTAGCCGCAGTTTTAACTTTGCTATTTCTCGTGTTGATCCTGGTAATACTGCAGCGGTCAATAGTAGTTATACAGCAAATGAATATGATTTTGGTGTGACTTATGGAATCCCTGTTGGTCAAGAACAAGGTGTTTATAGCCGTGCATTTGTCGGTGTTGCTTATCAAAATACACTGCTTAATTTAAATAGAAATCTTAATAATGTCTCTGCGCAGGTAAGAAGTTTTGTCACGCAACACGGTAGACGTTATCAACAATTAGATTTGCGATTAGGTTATTCTCGCGACAGTCGAGATAAAGCTATTTTTCCTACCGTGGGTGTATTGCAAAGTCTTTGGTTTGATACGTATGTTCCGGTTGGTTCATCGATTTCATATTACACGGTCAATTATAATGCTAAATGGTATCAACCGCTTTCTGATCAATTTATCATCTTAACCAGAGGTGATTTTGGTTATGGCAATGGATGGCATGGCGGTCATAATTTTCCTTTCTTTAGGAATTATTTCGCTGGTGGTATTGATACGGTGCGCGGCTATCTCGGTTATACCTTAGGCCCACAAGATTCTTTAGGTAAGGCTTTTGGTGGTACTGAGCTGGTTGATGCGAGTGTTGGCTTAATATTTCCCAATTATTTGTCTGATAGTTTGCGAACTTCTATTTTTGTTGATGCAGGTAATGTTTACAGTGTATTGAATAATAGAAACTTTGGTGGACTTAGCACAAATTCTGGTCCTATTCGTACTTCTGTGGGTCTCGAAGCCGATTGGCTGACACCTTTTGGTCCCATTGAATTGAGTCTTGCAAAAATGCTCAATCCACGACGTGGACATGGTCAAATACATGGCGACGAATCGGAACCATTCCAATTTGCATTGGGTGCGAATTTCTGATAAATATGTCAGCGGTAAACGATGGGTTTGTCGTTTTAAACCAATATGATAGAATATCGGTTTTTAAGGCCTTTAACACTTATTTTGGATTTGGAGATCATCATGAAGATAATAAAATTGTTTGGCGCATTAGCAGGCTCATTAATATTAGCTAGCAGTGCACAAATTGCTTTTGCAGCAGATCAATCAACAACACCGCTTAAAGTTGCGATTGTTAATGTGCAACAAATTTTGCAACAATCACCACGTGTGGCAAGTTTAAGTAAACAATTAGAAGGTCAATTTAAACCACGCCAAACAAAAATTGGTGATGAGCAAAAATCACTACAAGATGAATTAGATACTTTCAAAAAATCATCACCGACGATGTCTCAAAAAGACAGGGATTCAACACAGAAAAAGATTGCAACAGAACGCGCTGATTTAGTGAAGAAAGTTGTTGCTTATCAACAAGACTTACAAAAAGAACAAAACAAAATCATGCAAGGTATTTTAAATGACTTGAATGGTATTGTTTCAACTATTGCTAAGAATCAATCTTATGCGTTGGTGTTAGATTCACAAGCGGTGATTTATGCTAGTGATGGTAACGATATTACTAAAGATGTTGCAAAACAATTTAACGAACATAAATAGTTTAGTGATAATAAATTAAGAAAAATAAAAATCTCCCCCATATTTATTGGGGGAGATTTGTTTTTAAAACCGTCATTTTGGTCTGTTATGTTTTGGCATGACAGTGTTTTTCGTAATGACAAGTTAACGACAGGGTTTCTGTAATAAAAAGTGTAAATATGACATATAAACTCAGTGAATTAATTAAAAATTTAGAAGCAGTCACCATCAAAGGCGACCCTGATTGTTTGATTAGTGGCGTTTGTACTATTCAGCACGCACAACCTGGTTGTATCGCATTTTTAACTAATTCACTTTATCGGCAATATTTACAAACAACACAAGCAGCAGCTGTTATTCTGACGGAAGCTGATGCGGTTAATTGTCCAGTTAATGCAGTCATCAGCAAAAATCCACATTATACTTATGCAAAAATCGCTTCTTTTTTTGAAGACCAAACAAAAATATCGCCAGGGATACATTCTTCAGCGGTGGTGGGTTCAGATTGCCAACTTTCCCCAACAGCAATCATTGGTGCAAATGCTGTTATTGGAAATCATGTTTCGATTGCTTCACATGTTGTGATAGGTCCAGGGACTATTATTGGTAATAATGTCAGCATTGGTGAATCAACACAGCTTGATGCGCGCGTGACGATTTATGCTAACGTAAAAATAGGTAAACGTGTTCATATCTTAAGTGGCGCAGTGATTGGAAGTGATGGTTTTGGTTTTGCAAATCAGAAAGGATCGTGGCACAAGGTACCACAATTAGGTTCAGTTGAAATTGGTGACGATGTTGATATTGGCGCGAATACAACCATTGATCGTGGCACAGTAGAAAATACTGTGATTGAAGAAGGTGTGAAATTAGATAATCTTATTCAAGTAGCGCACAATGTGAGAATTGGAGCGCATACCGTGATAGCGGGTTGTGTTGCTATTGCTGGGAGTGCTGAGATAGGCAAACATTGTTTGATTGGCGGAACAGCTAAAATAGCGGGCCATGTGAAAATTGCAGATCAAGTTATTTTGACGGGTAACACAGGCGTGACAAAATCTATTACACAACCAGGCATGTATTCTTCTGGTGTTAAAGGTGCGGTGCCTAATTTAGAATTTCGAAAAACAAATGCTCGCATTCGTCGATTAGATCATTTGATGCAACGCGTAAAAACATTAGAAGATTTAATAGAGAGAAAAAAATAATGAATTATGCAATGGATATTCACGAAATATTAAAATATTTACCGCATCGCTATCCATTCATGTTGATTGATAGAGTGCTTAAAATAGACATGGGGAAATCGCTTGTTGCATTAAAAAATGTGACAATGAATGAATCTTTTTTTACGGGTCACTTTCCAAGTCGGCCTGTGATGCCAGGTGTATTAATTCTTGAAGCGATGGCACAAGCGGGTGGCGTATTGGCGTATAAATCTACGAATACCACGCCTGAAAGTGGTGTACTTTATTATTTTGCTGGTATTGATAATGCGCGATTTCGCCGCATTGTTGAACCAGGTGATCAGCTTCGTTTAGAAGTGACTGTACTACGTTCCAAACGTGATATATGGAAATTGGAAGGTCGTGCTTATGTGGATGATGAGCTGGCTTGTTCTGCTGAATTTATGAGTGCGCGTAAGGGTGAATAGGATGCAAACTAAACTAACTGATAAGATATCTCGTGAAGGTGTTGTCATACATCATACTGCCGTCATTGATCCTTCTGCACAGTTAGGCAATCAAGTTTCGATTGGTCCTTACTCTGTTATTGGACCAGATGTTGAGATAGGAGATGGTACGCATATTGGTGCGCATGTGGTCATAGGTGAGCACACGCGTATTGGTTGTCATAATAATATTTTTCAATTTGCTTCAGTCGGTGAAATTCCTCAAGATTTAAAATTTAAAGGTGAAACAACGTATCTTGAAATAGGTGATCACAATATCGTTCGTGAATTTTGTACTTTAAATCGTGGCACAGCACAAGATAAAGGCACTACAAAAATTGGGAACCATAATCTTTTTATGGCTTATGTGCATATCGCACATGATTGTGTTATCGGTAATCATACTATTTTTGCTAATAATGCTTCATTAGCAGGTCATGTTACGATAGAAGATCACGTTATTTTGAGCGCTTTTGCTGGTGTATTTCAATTTTGCCGCATGGGTGCTTATAGTTTTGCTGCAACCAATGCTGTGATTATTAAAGACGTACCACCGTTTGTTAAAGTATCGGGATATTATGCAAAACCATTTGGATTAAATACGGTTGGATTGCAACGGCATGCTTTCTCTGAAGAAGTGATGACAACTTTGCGTCGTGCATACAAAGTTATTTATCGTAATGGTTTGACATTGGCGAATGCGGTGGAAGAATTACAGCAATTTTCATCACAAGAAGTGAATCAATTAGTCGCATTTATTACCAGTTCACGTGTCGGTATTATTCGCTAACGTAAGGTTAGCAGGAAATTACTGTGAAAAAATTGAAGATAGGAATACTGGCAGGCGAAGCATCTGGCGACTTGTTGGGTGCTAAATTAATTCATGCTTTGCGTGCGCAATATCCTCATTTACACATAGAAGGCATCGGCGGCCCTGCCATGATGGCTGAAGGTTGTCACAGTCTTTTTGATATTGAACGATTGGCTGTGATGGGATTGATTGAGCCATTATTTCGTTTGCCTGATTTAATCAAATTGCGTTTTGATTTGTATCGTCATTTTATTAATAATAAACCTGATATTTTTATTGGCATTGATGCGCCAGATTTTAATTTGGGATTAGAATCTAAATTACGACGAGCAGGTATTCCTGTTGTGCATTATGTCAGTCCCAGCGTGTGGGCGTGGCGTCAATATCGCGTACGAAAAATTGCTAAAGCCGTGGATTTAATGCTGACCTTACTTCCTTTTGAAACCGCTTTTTATGAAAAACATCATGTGCCTGTGCAATATGTGGGGCATCCTTTAGCAGAAGAAATTCCACTTGTTCCAGACAAAATCGCAGCGAGACGTGCGTTATGTATCGATGAAAATGCAACTTATGTTGCATTGCTGCCTGGCAGTCGTCGTCAAGAAATTACTTATATGGCAGAACCTTTTTTACGCGCAGCAAAAATCATGTGGGAAAAGCAGCCGCAATTGCGATTTTTGACAGCGCATGTCAATGAAAAACGATATCAAGAATTTTATGAATGTTACAAACAATATGCGCCTGATTTGCCGCTTGCTTTTTTTACGCGTCGTTCACAAGATGTGATGGCAGCAGCAGATGCTGTTGTCGTGACATCTGGTACAGCAACATTAGAAACAATGTTATATAAAAAACCGATGTTAATTGCTTATCGTATGCCACGATTGGCCTATCGTATTGTGCGGTGGTTAGTGAAAGCACCTTTTGCAGGATTACCTAATTTATTAGCGAATGAAAAAATCGTACCAGAATTATTTCAAGAAGAAGTTAATCCTGAACGTATTGCTGAATACATGCTAGATTATTTGGCGCATCCAGAAAAAGTGAAGGCATTGCAAATACAATTTACGGCATTGCATCAGTCGCTGCGTGCAGGCACGGCTAATGATGCGGCATCGGCGGTGCTGCGTGTTTTGGCGCTTGATGAGAAGAACTAATCAAATTAAGTAACGTCGTTGCGAGGAGCATGCGTAGCATGCGACGAAGCAATCCATGTGAAGGTTGTTTGGATTGCTTCGTCGCATGCTACGCATGCTCCTCGCAACGACGAGGCTTTAGTTTTCTCGTAATGACGGGCTATGGTTGAAAATATGACTTTACTCACAAAATTACAACCAAAGTGGTACGTCTTAATCGGCATGGTGTGTTCTTTCGCCATGGTTTTTATCGATCAAACGGCTATTCCTGTTGCCTTGCCCGCCATACAAAAAGATTTAAATACCACGGCTCTCATGTTGGATTGGATCATCAATGCCTATCTTTTAAGTTTGGCAGCATTAACTATTTTAGGCGGCAATTTAGGAGATATTTACGGTCATAAAAAATTATTTCTGATCGGTCTCGTCTTATTTGCGACCTCTTCAGCCATGATTGGTTTTGCACCGGCAGCAAAATGGGTCGTCATAGGCCGCGGTATACAAGGCATAGGTGGGGCGTTAATGGTGCCATCGATGACAGTCATTGTAACGACTCGATTTAGTCAAAATGAACGCGGTAGAGCAATGGGTATCATGGTGGGGTCAGCCGCCATCTTTGCTTCATTAGGGCCTTTACTCGGCGGATTTTTGACAGAATATTTTTCTTGGCGTGCTGTATTTTGGATTAATATTCCTTTTGCTTTATTGAGTTTTTGTATTGGCGTGAAAATGGTGCCGGCGAAATTACACGAGCATCCAGGTCAACCATTAGATTGGGCAGGTGCAATCACATTATTGATCAGTTTATTTTTATTAATTTTTAGTGTGATGGAAGCGCCGAATTATGGATGGCATTCTCCGTTGATTTTAGGCGGTGTGGTAATTGGTTTATTATGTTTATTATTATTTATTAGAATTGAATTACGTCAACCTTATCCTATGGTTGAATTGTCACTTTTTAAATATAAACAAATTGCTTTTCCTGTTTATATTCTCATGTTGGTTCAGGCTGCTTTTATTGCAAATGTATTTTGGGCGATTTATTTTCAAGATATTTTAAATGTATCGCCAGCACAAGCAGGCGTGATGATGCTGCCTTCTATTATTCCCATTATTTTTTTTCCGACGATTGGTGGTTATTTGCGTGATAAATATGGTGCGAAATTACCTAGCGTGATAGGGGCAAGCATGATTACGATAGGTATGTTGTGGATGACGATTTTTGTGCATAAAGAAAGTTATTTTATTTTAGTGCCTGGGATGTTGTTGGCGGGATGTGGTGCGCCATTTGTTTTTCCTGCTGCGATGACAATGGCCATGCATTCTGTAGAAATTCATCAGCGTGGTTTAGTGACAGGGATTTGTGGTGCGGCAAGACAGATTGGTTCGTCTGTTGGGATGGCGGTGTTAGGATCATTAATTGTTTATTTGAATCGATTGCAATTAACGCATTATTTGCAAGAAGCGGGTAGTCCGGTTAATACATTACAAGTTCCGCAATTAGAAGGTTTATTATCAGGTGCTTCGCAAGCAAGAAGTGCGGTGAGTTCGTTGTCTGCTTCAACAGTAAGACAACTTTTTGATACGGTTAAATTTGCGCATGTGTTTTCTTTTAATGTGATGATGTGCATTGTGACGCTGTTATGTATTTGTGTTTTATTGTTAGCGATGAGATTGCCGGTTAAGTATGACATTAAGGAGTAAAAATATACTCATCATCATCACTACATTCAATTGGCGCACTCAACACCTTGGATAAACTATACATGAATAATGTACTAGGCGCTGCTAAACGCGAAAGAGATGCTTCAGGCACATGCAATGGTAAAACAGTTTCATTTCGTTTCGTATCTACTGTTGTAACGAGTAAGTGGTCGTTAGAAAAAATCTGTGGGCTGCGAAATTGACTGATGTATTGATAAGGTGGTAATGGAATGTTTTTTACTTCGCGTGTATTGATGTTAAAAAGACAAAGGGTTTCAATGTCACCTTGATAAAGCAGCAATTGATTAGGATTTGGAAAAGGCATTATCTCTAGGCTTCGATAATTATCAGTAGTAGCGCTATTATCAAAATGAGTGATATCACGCCAATTCCAAGAATCAATCAGTGTTCCTTTTCTTGGACTATAAATCTCTACACGACCATTTCCGAAACCGTATACCAATAAATTACCATCGCATAATCCAATGGGATGGAGTGGTTCTTGATAATTTGCTCTGATTGAGATTAATTGCAATTCTTTTATCGTGTTCGTATTTAGATTGAATTCAAAAATGATAATCTCTAACAAATCTCTACGAGTGAGATGAGAGCAAAAAAGATTTTGTTCCAAACGTTGAGCGTGCTTTATGGGATGTACGAGATTAAATTTAGAATTTGGGAGACGTTCAATGGTTGGAATTGACTCAACTATTATATTATTTTCACAATGGTATGTTCTTATATAAGAACGACCAGGGTTTATTAGATCGATGTTATCGAGTACAAAAAAGGTATTATCATCGATGATGCAGAGAGCTGGTTCTTTGGGGTCAAAGAGATTGAAACCTCCTCTTATAGGTGAGTCAGCACAATAGGCGTTATATTTGTTGCTGATGCAATCTGAAAATTCTAAATCATGAGATGTTGTTGCTATTTGTAAAATTTCCGAAAGAGGTTTCGTTTTGTATAACTCGAATGTATCTTTATCTGATGGGAAATCCAATAAAATGGAACCATTCTGAAAAATACTGCG
>Ga0207140_1002_pt2 | contig 93856 bp, 59 predicted proteins | sample Alteio_BWMinHeat_4_FD_153528 | JGI IMG/M metagenome (GOLD analysis project Ga0207140, IMG submission 153528) | Enriched cells from forest soil in Barre Woods Harvard Forest LTER site, Petersham, Massachusetts, United States -... | ecosystem: Environmental > Terrestrial > Soil > Temperate forest >... | reverse complement strand
AAGGGAATAATTGGGCATTTTTTATCTAAATAATCATAAATATATTCTTTAGGATTACCTATATCATCTATCTCTTTATCATCAACCCACTTAATCGTTTGAAAATATTTATCATGCGCGTTAGCTGCATTTTCTTCTCGTGCCGCTTTAATTTCAGCAAGTAATTTTTCTTTTTTGGTCATGATGATGAGTTTTGATTTTTTTTCATGTTTTTTATGATTTTCTGGTGTCTCTTCTTCAGAGGATGAGGATGTGTTTGTTGTTGTCGTTGCGGTTGTCGTCGTTGTAGTCGTTGTCTTATTCTCAATGTTAGGAGAATAAGTGCTGTATTCAATTCTAGGAAAATAATTTCGAGATTCTGCAGGGGTGTTTGTGGGAATAGCGCCAACTAATTCTTCTAATCTTCCAAGTAAGCGGTCTACGATGAAAGTATGCATAAAATGACGATTATTGATGTTAAGGCTATGATGAGAAAAATATTCCTTTGCTACAACTGCTGTCGTTGCTATAGCTGCAAGCGTAATAAAACAATAATTTTTCATTTTATTAACAGATTGTGCTTCATCATTGTTTTTGGGTTGTAACGATAAAGACCACAATCCAAGATCACAAAGATAATATACCCATAAATAAGCGCCGCCTACATATTTAACAATCCTATAAGGTATGATATAGGGATCAGGTTTTATCCACTCACATACTACGTCATGAAATAAAAATCGTTTGGATTCTGGAGCGCAAAATTTATTTTCTGTTAAGTTATTAAAAAAAGTTATTTTTTCATCAAATAATTGTTCAAATATGAGATTTTTTGTATTGGAATTATAAGGTAAGTGTTCGATCGCTGCTTTTGTTTTATTATAAATATCAACCGCTATATCAACAGGATCAAAATTTTCCAATGTATTTTGTCTGTCAGGATCATTTTTATTGATATAAAAGTCTTCCCACCATTCCTTCATGGTTTCCATATAAATTAATTTATTATTCTTGGTGGAAGAAAAAGGGTGTAAGATTTTTGCGACAATAGGCATGATTTCTTTAATAGTGAAAGTAGAGTTTAGTTTTTTATTGACTTCAGGTAACAAGCATTTTGTGCATTCCCGTACGAGTTGCGAATTAAATATTAATTTAAAATCTTTGTCATTGAATGTTTCCCATATTTTATGTTCTTTCAAGTGTTTATCAAAATGCATATTCCATGTAGATGTAATAAAGTCGTCTATCAGTATTAGGATTTTTTCTCTTAACTCATCTTTGCATAACCGATATATCGTTTCTTCGAGTGAAAAAGATTCCTGGTCAGTCATTGTTGCATCAATTGTATGTTCACTGTCACTTTTATTTTCATCGTGGGAATACGTTTGCTCAGATTGGAAAGCGTTATCCTGACTTGCTATCGTTTTATCAATAGCTTTACCTTCACGATTATCCTGTGAATAATCATCTGATTTTTCTCGGCGACGACGTAAAAATTCTTCTTTACTGATAGCAGGTTTTTTCTTTGGCGGCATATCTTTAATCCAGTTTGTTAATATATTTTACTTTATTTTTTCTGATTGATATTCGATACCTTATAAGGTACATGCAATACTTCTGTATGTACTACTTTCCTACCATTGTCGTCAACTTCAATTTCGGTTGTTAAAGTAGGAAAAAAGTGAAGTCGATAATGACTAATGTCTACTTTTGCTTTGTATTGTTCATCTTCTCTAACGATACATGTCTTACGACCTTGTGAAAGATTAACATGTCCTGGGTCTCTAACATTGGGGTCTTCTTCACTTGTACCATAAATACATCGCTTAAATGTTTTATATAAGGTTTTGTCTTTCCTATAATCTGTTAATTCTTTGATTTTTGCTTTATCAAAAAATAAATATTGATGTTTACAACTTGCTTTTAAATACACATTATTTGAATGTAAGGGAATAATTGGGCATTTTTTATCTAAATAATCATAAATATATTCTTTAGGATTACCTATATCATCTATCTCTTTATCATCAACCCACTTAATCGTTTGAAAATATTTGTCATGCGCATTAGCTGCATTTTCTTCTCGTGCTGCTTTAATTTCAGCAAGTAATTTTTCTTTTTTAGTGATGACAATGGGTTTTGATTTTTTTTCATGTTTTTTATGATGTTCTGGGGCTTCTTCTTCAGAGGATGAGGATGTGCTGGTTGTTGTCGTTGTAGTTGTCGTCGTTGTTGTAGTTGTTGTCTTATTTTCAATGTTAGGAGAATAAGTGCTGTATTCAATTTTAGAAAAATAGTTTCGAGATTCTGCAGGTGTGTTTGTGGGAATAGCGCTAACTAATTCTTCTAATCTTCCTAGTAAGCGGTCTAGGGTGAAAGTATGCATAAAAGTATACGCAAAATTATGATAATCGATGTTGTATAGTCTATTGTATCTAGTACAATGCACCATTGATAATCTTATAGATATAAAAAGAGAAAAACCAATAGATAAATAGAATTGGATTTTATTAACATACGGCATTATTTCATGATTTTCTGGTAGTGCCGCCATATGATCAAGTAAAAAATTAAATAAAGGATAAAAACCTATAAAGGAAACGCAATTCATGCTACATATGTCAAAAAGATATTCTAGAAAAAACGTTTGTCGAGCAGTTTGTTCAAAATTTACTACTGCATCATCAAATAAATATTTTTTCTCATCTGGCGTATGAAATTTATTTCCTGTTAATCTATTTAAAAAATTAATTTTATCATTGAACAAGTCAATAAATATGCGTTTTTTTGCGTGGGGACGATAAGGTAAATGTTCGATTGCTGTTTCTGTTTTGTGATACATTTGGACTGCCATCATCGAGGGATCGGCTTTTTTATATAGATCTTTATCATTTCCGTTATAATCAACATGGTTCCACCATTCCTTCATGGTTTCCATGTAAATTAATTTGTTATTTTTGGTAGAAGAAAAAGGCTGCAGAATTTTGGCGATAATAGGTCTAATATCTTCAATCGTGAAAGTAGAATTTAGCTTTTTATTAATTTCAGGTAAAAAGCAATTTGCACATTCTTTTACAAGTTGTAAATTAAATATTAATTTAAAATCTTTGTTATTTGTTGTATCCCACATTTTTATTTCTTTCAAATGTTTATCAAAATGCATGTTCCATGTTGATATAATAAAGTCATCTATCAATGCTAAAAGTTTTTCTCTTAACTCATCTTTGCATAACCGATATATCGTTTCTTCGAGTGAAAAAAAATCTTGGCCAGTTATTGTTGTGTTAGTTGTATTAGTTGTATTATTCGCATCTTTACTGTCACTTTTATTTTCATTGTGGGAATACGTTTGCTCAGATTGGAAAGGGTTTTCTTGACTTACTATCGTCTTATCAATAGCTTTACCTTCACGATTATCCTGTGAATGATCGTCTGATTTTTGTTGACGACGACGTAAAAGTTCTTCTTTACTGATACTAGGTTTTGTCCTTCTGTGCATGTTCTTAATCTCGTTTTGCAGGTATTCCCGCTAAGAAACGCGGGAATACCTTTCTTGTTTATATGCTGCGCAAAAGCGAAGCTTTTGCTTGCACCAAGAGGGGAGAACCGCGGTTCTCCCCTCTTGGATCACCCCATCGCGAATAGTTAGCGGGAACCGCTACTCGTTTTGTTAATATTTTATTGCTTCATTATTTTATATTGAGCAGCATTTGATATTTTTTCTGATCTTCTGAGTAGGCAAAAATTTGACCACTTTGTATATCAAAATACCATAAATGCAATAGTAGCTCTTTTTTTGATACTTTATCATGTATCCAGGGAAAAGTCATGCAATTAAGGTAAGATTTGTACAAAGCTAATTTAGCATATTCATCAATATCTTGCGTGTTTTGCTGAGAATCTGGTTTAATTAATGATACCCACTCTGAAATAAAATCATCTTCTTGCTTCTCATGATTCAATAAAGCTTGAATCCCGCCGCATTGGCTATGCCCAAGTAAAATTAAATGTTTTACGTGCAAATAACGAATTCCAAATTCTAATGCAGCACTGGTGCCGTGATGCATTTTATCTTTTTCATAAGGCGGAACAATATTTGCGACATTGCGCGCAACAAACAAATCACCTGGATCGCATTGCAAAATGAGTGCAGGATCAACGCGTGAATCGCAACACGCAACGACCATGATTTCTGGTGTTTGCCCATAGGTAGAAAGATATTGCATGACGGAGGAGTCACCATGCACATATTTATTTCTAAAGGTTTGATAACCCGCAAGCATTTTTTCAAAAGATTTTTTCATGTTGAACCTATTGCTATATATCGATATTCGATATATTACACTATTTTGATATGATGGACTTAAATTAATTTTTAATAGGTGAGAGGAGACAATAATCACTTATTTCATCTCTTAATTGTGCATCAATAAATTCTTCTGCTTGGTTGTAAGATTTTTTCTTTTTGTCAACAGGGAAATAGAAAAATGTGTTTTCAAATTTGGCGCAAGTTTCAAAACTAAATCGAGGTTTTTCATTAAAATTAAAGTCAGTAGATGGAGTAGGCGCAGAAAAAAACGCTGTTTTATGAAAAAGTTTTTTTTCTTTTATTTTGCAAACAGCAAACCCTGGATTTTGTTCATCTAAAATAATTTCATAGTTACTTTCCATATCATGAAAAAATTGTTTAACTGCTTTTTTAATAGGACTTTCATTATCGATTTTGTTTTTACTATGCAATCCTCTCCCGTAATTTAATCGTAGTTGTATGGGAAATTTAGCATCTTTAATCAGCTGATTTAATCCAATGTACACTTGTCCATATGAAAAATTACCATCATGACAATCGATTTGATAACAATCATTATTATTAATAACAGGAAGTTTAATATTATTATTATCGTAAATTTTTTTTGCTTCTTCTAAATCATTATTTTTAAATAATGCATCTACCATTAATATGTGGCTTATTTCATCGGCTGTGTTATTGTTGGGATCCGTTATTTTTCGATAGATAGATCTTGCCATATCAATCCATCCATTTTTATTGGCAGCATCAAGCACATTGTTGTCAGTAGTGAGATTAGCAACAGGATGAAGGGGATTAATCGCATTTTGATAAGCAAAAAGAACAAGATTTTTGTATCCACCTATCCCGGCAGCATTAATCATACTGGTATGAGTAAAGTGATCAGCAATACCTTGTTCAATGGCTTTTCGATAGGCAATACACGCAAGATCGATACGTTTATTTTTACCGGCTGCATCAATCATGATGTTATGTGTAAATTGATCAGCAATATATTTTTTTGAGTCAATTGTTTTTTGATAGATAAGCCAAATAAGATCAATGCGGCCTTTTTTACCGGCAGCACTAATCATGCTGTTATCCGTATTGATGTTGCAAACATCTTTCTTAATAGCATCGAGATAAATCATGTAAGCATATTCAAAATAGTTATAGTCAGTTAATTTCATGATTAATTGACTAATGATAGCTTTATCTGGATACAATGCATTTGTTAAAAAATTTTCTAATAAATTGAGTAATTCTTTTAAGTTATTTGTTTTTTTGATCGCTTTACTGAGCGCGAGATATTTACTTCTATTTGTCTTAAAAGATTTTTTATCAGGAATAAGTTTTTCTAACCGTCCAATGACTTGACGTAATTTGGTATATTCTTTATTTATATGCTTACCGCTTAACATAATAATTCACCACTTCATTCTCTCGTTTTTATGCGCGCATTAAATCCATATTTATTTAGTATGCCATTTTTTTATGCATTATATCACATAAAATTGTAAAAATACTACACAAAGAATGGCAGTAAAATGGGCAATTATGTTAGCGATTTCTGCTAACTACATGCAATTATATATTATATCTAGCGGTTCCCGCTAACTATACGCGATGGGGTGATCCAAGAGGGGAGAATCGTGATTCTCCCCTCTTGGTGCAAGCAAAAGCTTTGCTTTTGCGCAGCATATAAACAGGAAAGGTATTCCCGCGCTTCTTAGCGGGAATACCTGATATTATATCCTCTCTAATTCTTCCATTTGTTTCTTCAGTTTCGCCACTGTCGCACTTAATTCACTTTGTTTTGCACGTTCTTTATTCACCACTTCAGCGGGTGCTTTATCAATAAATTGAGGGTTCATTAATTTATTGGAAATAAATGTCAACTCTTTTTCAAGCTTAGCGATTTCTTTTTGCAAACGTTCAGTCTCTTCTTGTTTATTAATAAATCCTGCCATGGGAATAAAAATTTCTAACTCACCCACAAAAGCAGTAGCAGAGGATGGTGCAGTTTCATCTGGTTTCAACCAATTAATCGATTCTAATTTGGCTAATGTGATCAATAAATGCTGATGTTGTTTTTCATTTTCATGATCAAATTTCACACCTTTGCGTAATAAAATCGGAAGTAATTTGCCAGGTGCAATATTCATTTCACTGCGTATGGTTCTTATCGCAATAATAATATTTTTCAACCACTCAAGTTCCAATTTGCTTTTTTCATTAATTAGTTTAGCGTCATATTGGGGGTAGGGTGCAAGCATAATACTTTCACCTTTCTTATCAGCGAGCGGCGCAACACGCTGCCAAATTTCTTCGGTAATGAATGGTATAATAGGATGCAATAATCGCAATAAACTTTCTAACACAGAGACTAAAGTGTGACGCGTACCGCGCAACATTTCTTTAGAACTTGTTTCATTCGTGAGAATAGGTTTAGATAATTCTAAATACCAATCACAAAATTCATTCCACGTAAATTCATATAATGCTTGTGCAAATAAATCAAAACGATAATTTTTTAAGGCTTGATGAGCTTCTGAAATAGTTTGTTGTAATCGTGTCATAATCCAACGATCAGGCAAAGACAAAATCATATCAGATGAAGCATGTGTTTCTTTATCTTCTGTATTCATTAAAACATAACGCGATGCATTCCATAATTTATTACAAAAATTGCGATATCCTGCAAGACGATTGATATCAAAACGAATTTCTCTTGTATAAGAAGCAAAAGAACAAAAAGTATAACGCAATGCATCTGTACCAAAATTAGGAATGCCATTCGGGAATTCATGTTGCGTATTTTTTTCTATTTTTTTTGCCATGGCGGGTTGCATCAAACCATAAATGCGTTTTTTAATGAGCGCATCTAACGTAATACCATCAATTAAATCAATCGGGTCTAACACATTGCCTTTTGATTTTGACATTTTGTGACCTTCGCTATCGCGAATTAAACCAGTGATATACACTTCTTTAAAAGGAACTTTGCCAGTGAATTTTAAACTCATCATGATCATTCTGGCGACCCAAAAGAAAATAATATCGAAACCTGTTATTAAAGTATTAGTAGGAAAAAAAGCTTCAAATTCTTTTGTGTTATCTGGCCAGCCTAACGTGGCAAAAGGCCATAAAGCAGAAGAAAACCAAGTATCTAACACATCTTCATCTTGCGTGAGTGTGAGATCGGGCGATAATTGATAACGTGTTCGCACATCGTTTTCATTTTGTCCGACATAAATATTTTTTTTATCATCATACCAAACAGGAATGCGATGGCCCCACCATAATTGCCGGCTAATACACCAATCTTCAATATTGTGCATCCATTGAAAATAGGTTTTATTCCAATTTTCAGGAATGAAAACGATATCACCATTTTCAACAGCTTTGATAGCAGGTTCTGCCAAAGGTTTCGATTTCACATACCATTGATAAGTTAAATACGGTTCAATGATCGCTTGTGATCGATCGCCGCGTGGAATTTTTATTTTATGCGCTTCAATTTTTTCAATTAAATTTTTTTCTGTTAAATCTTGTATGATTTGTTTGCGTGCGGCAAAACGCTCCATGCCACGATAGTGTTGTGGTGTATTTTCATTGAGATGCGCAGTTGGTGTGAAAATATTGATGGGTTCTAATTGATGTCTTTTCCCGACAGCGGCATCATTAAAATCATGTGCAGGTGTAATTTTCACGCAACCTGAACCAAAAAGGGGATCGACATAAGTATCTGCAATCACAGGAATCGTTTGATTTGTTAAAGGTAAGACAACTTGCTTACCAATCAAATGACGATAACGTTCATCATCAGGATGCACGGCAACGGCGACGTCACCTAATAACGTTTCTGGTCTTGTTGTTGCAACAATTAAATAATGATCAGGTTCATCAATAAGTGGATAACGAATATGCCACAAATGACCGTCTTCTTCTTGATTAGTAACTTCTAAATCTGAAATCGCTGTCAATAAAACAGGGTCCCAATTGACTAAACGTTTGCTGCGATAAATTAAACCTTCTTCATATAAGCGAATAAAAACTTCGCGCACGGCATTTGATAAACCTTCATCAAGTGTAAAACGTTCGCGTGTCCAATCAATTGATGCGCCTAATCGACGTAATTGGCGTGTGATATGGCCACCTGATTCTTGTTTCCAATTCCATATTTTTTCAACAAAAGCATCGCGTCCTAAATCATGTCGTGTTTGATTTTGGAGATTTAATTGTCGTTCAACTACCATTTGTGTTGCAATGCCAGCATGATCAGTGCCGGCTTGCCATAAAGTATTGTCACCACACATACGATGATAACGAATGAGAACATCAATTAAGGTAAAACCAAATCCATGTCCCATATGTAAACTGCCAGTGACATTCGGTGGCGGCAGCATAATACAATAAGGATTGCCATGAAGACTGGGCGCAAAAAAATGTTTACTTTCCCATGTGTGATACCAATGTTGTTCGATTGTTTGAGGATCGTAAATTTTTTCAATTATCATTTCAATCATCAGCGGCTCCTGCTATCTATACGCGATGGGGTGATCCAAGAGGGGAGAATCGCGATTCTCCCCTCTTGGTGCAAGCAAAAGCTTTGCTTTTGCGCAGCATATAGACATATTGTTATTTACCCTGATCAAGAAAATATTGCACTAACAAAGGAACAGGACGTCCTGTTGCCATTCGCTCGCTGGTACCCATCATCATAGCAGCCGTGCCTGCGACATCTAAATGGGCCCAATGAAATTTTTTCGCAAAGCGTGAAAGAAAACAACCGGCAGTGATGCTGCCAGCAGCGCGTCCACCTGTATTTGCCATATCAGCAAATGGGCTCTTAATTTGTTCTTGATATTCATCCCATAAAGGTAATTCCCAAACGCGATCATGACTTTCTTCACCCGCTTTTAATAAAGCGTTAGCAAGGGGCGGATAATTACTTACCATGCCAGTCGCATGAGTTCCAAGTGCAACAACAACTGCACCCGTTAAAGTTGCAATATCAATTACGGTTTCAGGTTGATAACGTTCGCAATAAGTTAATGCATCTGCGAGTACCAAACGACCTTCTGCATCAGTACTGATGACTTCAATCGTTTGTCCAGACAAACTCGTTAAAATATCTTCAGGTTTATAAGCCGTTCCGCCTGGCATGTTTTCAACGGCAGCGATGATGCCAACTGCATTGACTGATAATTTTAATTCTGCAATCGCATGAAATGTACCTAATACGGTTGCTGCACCACACATATCATATTTCATCCCAACCATATTATCGGGTGATTTAAGTGAATTGCCGCCTGTATCGAATGTGATACCTTTACCAATTAACGCAATGGGGGCTTGTGATTTTTTAGCATTTTTATATTCAAGACAAATGAATTTAGCTTCTTGAGCACTGCCTTGAGAAACAGCTAATAAAGCACCCATGCCTAATTTTTCCATGTCTTTTTCTTCAAGAATATGAATACTGATTTGTTCATGTTGTTTTGCCAATGCTTTGGCTTGTTCTGCAATAAATGCTGGCGTACAAATATTGCTGGGAGTATTCGCTAAATTTTTTGTGAGGATGACACCATTTGAAATAGCAATGCCTTGATGTAAGGCTTCTTTACAAGCATCGAATTGTTTGTTTTGCGCAAGATGAATGCTGATATCTTTTAAATAAATAGGTTCTTTTTCTGTTTTGAATAAATCAAATTGATAGACACCTTGATAGACAGTTTCAACGCATTGTTTGACTTTCCAAGGCAGAGATCTTCCTTTCACTTCTATTTCAGCTAAACAAAAAGTGAATTGTTTAATTTTCACTGTCATGATGGCTTTGATGGCTTGTATTATTATTTTACGAAAACCTGTTGCGCTAAGTGTGTCTGGTTTGCCGCATCCCACCAGTAATAAGCATTCAATTTTGGTCTCAGCGGGATAGAATAGAAAATGTGTTTGGCCTAATTTTGCTTGAAACATATTTTTTTCGATAATATTGCTGAGATAGCCATGTGTTAGTTTATCTATTTTTTTTGCAGTGGGTGTGAGCTCACCTTCTTCGTAAATGCCTATGACTAAAGACTTAAGTGCTTCAACAGGTGAGGTGGTTAAATCAACATTCATAATGTTACTCCAATGGTTAATTTGCTGTATCGCGTTTATAATACCAACATGAAATCAAAAAAGGCTAACTAATACAGTGATTATTTCCCGATATCTTACCCGAGAAGTGACAAATGCTCTATTAGGTGTGACAATTGTTTTATTGACAGCATTTCTTTGTCAACAAGTCGTTCGTTATTTAAACTATGCTGCCATTGGTAAAATTCCAACCAATGTTCTCTTAACACTCGTCAGTTTTGAAGTTCCTTATTTACTTTCGATTTTGCTTCCCTTGGGATTATATTTGGGTATTTTGTTAGCTTATGGACGTCTCTATGCAGATAGTGAAATGGCTATCTTACAAATGTATGGTTATAACAATAGGCGTATTTTTCATTTGACGATGTATATTGCTTTAGTCATTAGTTTGATTGTGCTTGCTCTCATGTTATGGGTAAATCCTTGGATATCAGCTAAACGTCAGCAACTGATGAATAGTGGAGAAGCGACGGTTCATTTAGTTGAAACCATTATGCCAGGACGGTTTCAAGCGAGCCCAGATGGTAATCACGTTATGTATGTAGAAAAATTATCGCGTGATAGACAACGTGCAGAAAACGTATTTCTTGCGCAAAAAAAGAAAAACACTGACAACAATCCTTCACTTCAAAATGAATGGTCATTAGTGTTAGCCAATGAAGGTTATCAATTAGAAGATAAAACAACACAAGAACCTTTATTTGTCATGACAGATGGTTATCGTTATGAAGGTGTGCCAGGACAAAATGATTATAAAATTATTCAATTTAAGCGTTATACCATTCGCTTACCACAAGATAATATGCAAGCTACGCATGAAGAAAATGAAACCTTACCTATTTCGCAATTGTGGCAAGATTATGCTAATCCAAAACGAGCAGGGGAATTTCAGTGGCGATTTTCTATTGCTTTATCCGCTATTTTTTTAACGTTGATCGCTTTACCATTAAGTAAATTGAAACCTAAGCAAAGTCGATATGGCATTTTACTTCCCGCTATTTTGTTTTATATCATTTATATTCAATTGTTATATATCGCGCGTCATTGGGTAGAGCAGGGTAGCATTCCAATTTCTCTGGGTATGTGGTGGGTGCATGGTATTATGTTTTGTTTATTTGTTGTTATTTTAGCCGCTAAACGATTGGAAGCCTAAAATGATTCTTGAACGATATATCACAAAAATTATTGTACAAGCGACCGCTTTGTCATTGCTGATTATTATGGCCGTTTTGTTTCTGATGCTTTTATTAGGTGAAATGAAATCAATAGGTGAAGGTGACTATACTTTTTGGCAGGCAATTTTATATATTTTAATGCGATTGCCTAATGAATTATATCAATTTTCTCCTATGTTAATTTTATTAGGCAGTATAACAGGGGTCAGTATTTTATCTTCTCATCGTGAATTAGCGGTGATGCGTGCTTCGGGTTTTTCTTCTGTTCGTTTAATTAAAACTATTTTGACTGCTGCATTATTATTGATTTTATTTTTAAGTTTAGTTGGCGAAGTTGTTGGGCCGCGATTAAGTTATAAAGCAGAAATAAAAAAAGAAAATGCACAAAATGCCGGTCAAGCAATTGTCACATCAGCGGGTGTTTTGTGGTTTCACTTGGATAATAATTTTATTCATATCGAACGTGTCATAAGCAGACAATTGCTTGAAGGCGTGACGAATTATCAATTCAATAATCATCGTCAATTACAAGCGACTTATTATGCAAAAAAAATTATTTATCAAAATAAAAAATGGATCATGAAAGATGTGGTTGAAACATTATTTTATCCAGAACGTACTAAGAGCCGTGCTTTTCCCGAAGGGGATTGGAATGTTAAAATTAATTTGAATTTATTGACGGTGGGGTTGGTTGATCCGCAAGAAATGACTTTACCAAGATTAGTTAAATTTGCACATTATCTTGAAAATAATGATTTGCAAGCACGCGAATATTGGTTTGATTTTTGGCGGCGTTTGTTTCAACCGTTTGCTGATTTGATGATGGTATTATTAGCATTGCCTTTTGTTTTTCGTATGACGTCGACGACTGCGTTGGGATGGCGGCTTGTGGCGGGTATTTTAATTGGATTTGTGTTTTTTATTTCGAACGCTTTATTAGAACAATTAACAATTGTTTATCAAGTCCCTGCCATTTTGGCAGCTTCTTTGCCGGTGATGTTGTTTTTGCTGATTGCTATTTTTTTAGTGAGTAGACGTGATCGGCAATCGCTTTTTTAGTTGTTTTTAAAAGCATCCGTTATGCTCATGTGTGACTGCGAGTAATAATCATCATATTGTGACTGATAGTTGTTGTGCGTTGTTAAAAGCATCCGTTATGGTCATGAAGGTCGGTGACAGTTATTTTGGCAATGGCTCGCGAGCCTCCGGCTCGCTGCGCTGACTTGCCAAAATAACTTCACCGACCCTCATGACTTGCAAGGCTTGCGTTAAGAAAGTCCCCTCCCCTCCAGCGTTTTTTGCTGGAGGGGAGGGATAGGCTTGCCCCAGCATGTTTTAAGCTGGGGGAGGGGAGGTGTTTTTATTTTCTCGGTCGTATAGGGAGGGGAGGTGTTTTTATATTCTCGGTCGTTTAGAGTCCTGACTATCTGATACATTTTTATCTTCATTTTCTCTTCCACTTTCCATTTCTTCATCCATTTCTTCTCGTTCACGCTTGGTTCCGCGAGGTATATCAGATGATTGCTCGATAATTGTAGTTGTTGTAATTGTCTCAGATAAATTTTCTTCTTGTAATGAAGCGGGCGAGGGCGGAAAGCTCAACGTTTGTTCTTGAGCTGGCGCTGCTGTTGGCTGAGTATCCCAGAAGCAAAACTTACGTAATAATTTGTATTTTTCTAAATTCCTATCCATTAATTCTATCTGTATAGATCCAGTGAGTATTATATTAAGTATTTCAGATATATCATTACTACTCATGTTAAAACGTAAGCGCATTTCTAAGATACTATTTAATAAATCTCTGCCATTGGTAGATTTATCCTTCAAAAAACCAATAAGTGCTTCATTAAATAATTTTTCATTAAAATCTTGGATATTCTTATTATTTAAATAGAAACGAAAAAATGAGTGAAAGGGTAAATACTTTTTGTAACTAAGGTCTGCGTTAAAGTTCGAACATAAATGCTTCGCGAGTGTTATACCGTTATTCTCGCAAGCCTCTACTAATAATTTATTAATGAATTTGGGATATTGTTGTATGAGAAGGTCTTTATCTATTAAATTAAGTAAATTAATTAAGCGATGGGAATAAAAATCTTCCATATACATTGCCATATCATCAGTAGCTAGTTGACTATTATCATTGTTCTCTTCTTGTATAAATTCAACTATTTGTTGATTAACAATAGCTGCTTGGAATGTTTTTACTTTTGATTCAAAAATTTTTATTGCTTCAGTGTTTTCATTTATTTGGGCAATGCACAAAGCTGTACACAAAGTTTTTTCTGTAATAAAGCGTCCATACTCATTTAAAAAATAGTTAATGACCTCAATGTGGTATTGATCAATCCCCCCATCTTTATTAGTATTTTTATTTACTAAATAACGTGAAAAAAATTTCTTTGCTTCTTCTTGAGTTAATTGATCGAAATTAATTAATGCGCATAACCACGTTATCATTGAATAAAAATTTTCTATTCCCTTTAGTTTTGTTAGAAAGGGGGCATATAACCATACAGTGTGACGAAGTGCTTTCATTCGTGATGCTGGTGGTAATATTTCATCGATATCGATTAATTTAGCATCAGATAATGTTTTAATATGGTATAAAGTGACTAATACAATGAATGAATCTCTTGAATAACATGGGTAGTTTATATCTACGATTTTTGTTTCAATTGCTTGTGACATTATTTCAATTAAATCATTTTGATATTGAGGAAAAATAGTTGATGTTTCAATAGCTAATTCTACGATTTGATTTAGTAAAAACTCTAAAACGGCAGGTTCAGGTTTGACTGCTTGACAAGTTAATTTTATACAGCGAATGTAATCATCATTGGTGAGGTTTATTTTATTATTTAATTTTTCTAGGATGACAAATCTATTCGTATTGCTGAGATATACATTTTTGTCGTTGTAATATTCAATAATCTTGTCAAAAAAGCAAACATTAGGTTTGACTCTCTCATCATTTAGTAGAAAATCTACTGCCCCAACATTTTCTTTAATACAAGCAGTTGCAAGGGCTGCATTGTCATTGTCACTGGGATCTATCGTGTTTAATAATAATTTTTTTAGAATGTCAATGCGGCTATGCCTTTCACAGGTATAGTTGAAAAGAAAACTACTATCCCATTCAGGTTCCATTGGAAGTGACAATAAATACGTAATGATATTTATTTGATTATGATCGATGGCAAGCTTAAAACAAAATTTATAATTGATTGAAACTCGCAGTGATTGCTGAGAAGATTGTTCAGCAGCTTTTCCCAAAAGTGTTTTGAATAAATCGATGTCGACAGATGGCTTGTCTAAATTTGTTGCCTCAAATATCCGTTTTAATGCGGTCTTGAAATTTTCTTGTGTAAACTCATTAATTACAATTTTATCTGTATATTGGTTCCCGATATAAATAAGTTCTTTTATTCTACTTTTATTTCCTGTTTGACAAGCTTCATAAAATTCCTCTAATTGTATGGGTGTAAACTGCGTACGCATATGTAAATTACCGTTTTGTGGGTTGTTTATTTGTAATACAAATTGTACATAATTTAACATAAATTACTTGATAAAGCGATATTTATATTTATTTTATTGATTTTTATGGAAATTATTTAAGTAATGGTTACGCAGCTTGAATAATTCTGATTTGCCTATATCATAGCCCAAACATCGTATTAACAAGAGAAGGGGAGAACGCTTATGGCCTTCGAAGCGCACCAGGAAAAACTGAATTTTCAAGCAGAAGTGAAGCAATTACTTCATATTGTAGTGAATTCACTTTATAGCAATAAAGAAATATTTTTACGCGAATTAATTTCAAATGCCTCTGATGCAATTGACAAAATAAAATTTGAAGCGATTTCAGATCCTGCTTTATATGAATCAGATCATGAGGTAAAAATACGTGTCAATTACGATAAGGCAGCGCGTACGTTAACGATTAGTGATAATGGGATTGGCATGAGCCGAGATGAAGTCGTTGCTAATCTTGGAACGATTGCTAAATCTGGGACACGAGAATTTCTTTCACAATTATCAGGTGACCAAAAGAAAGATGCACACTTGATCGGACAATTTGGCGTAGGATTTTATTCTGCTTTTATTGTAGCAGATAAAGTGACTGTGGTGACGCGTCGTGCGGGATTGGGTAGCGAACATGGTGTGAGTTGGGAATCTAGCGGTGATGGAGAATACACCATTGCTAATGTTGAAAAACCAACACGCGGTACAGATGTTATTTTACATTTAAAAGAAAATGAAGATGAATTTTTAGAAAATTGGCGTTTGCGCAGTATTATTACGAAGTATTCTGATCATCTTCCTATTTCTATTTTCATGCCTAAATATACAGAAGATGAAAAACCAACAGATGAATGGGAAGCCGTTAATCGTGCCACAGCATTATGGACGCTGCCAAAAAATGCTATCACTGAAGAACAATACAAAGAATTTTATAAACATGTTGGACATGATATGGATGATCCACTTGCTTGGACGCATCATCGTATCGAAGGCAGTAATCTCGATTATAATTGCTTAATTTATTTGCCCGCTCGAGCACCGTTTGATTTATGGCAGCGTGATACACATCATGGATTAAAATTATATGTGCAGCGCGTTTTTATCATGGATCAAGTCGAACAATTTGTGCCGCATTATTTGCGTTTTATTCGTGGTGTATTAGATACGACTTCTTTGCCGCTTAATATTTCACGTGAAATATTACAAGAACATCATGTTATTCCTAAATTGCGTTCTGCTTTAGTTCGCCATGTGTTGGATTTATTAGAACGTATTGCGAAAGATGATCCTGAAAAATATGCAACGTTTTGGAAAGAATTTGGTAATGTGTTAAAAGAAGGCCCAGCAGAAGATTTTTCAAATCGTGATCGCATTGCAAAATTATTGCGATTTACTTCAACGTATCAAGATCATGGCCAGCATGTTTCATTAAGCGATTATGTTAGCAGAATGAAAGCTAAACAAAGTAAAATATATTATATGACAGCGGAAAATGTGAATGCAGCAAAATCAAGCCCACATCTTGAAGTTTTTAATAAAAATAATATCGAAGTATTATTATTAACGGACAAAATTGATGAGTGGGTAGTGGCGCATTTATCTGAGTTCGAAGGTAAAACGCTGCAATCTGTTGCGAAAGGTGATTTGTCATTAGATGAAGTAGTGGAAGAAGATACCGCAACAAAAGAAGCAGAAGAGAAAAAAGATAAAATACAGCAAGAAACATTTGAAAATTTATTGAAAGAAATTAAAACTATTTTAGGCAATCAAATAAAAGAAGTTCGATTGTCACATCGTTTGACCGCTTCACCAGCTTGTCTTGTGCGTGATCAAGATGCACTAGGCCCGCAAATGGAAAGATTATTAAAAGCTGCAGGTCAAACAGTGACTGAAGCAAAAGCGATACTTGAATTAAATCCAGAGCACGCGATTATTTTAAAGATGCAGCAATTAAATCAGGAAGAATTAAATGAATGGACGCAAATTATTTATGAACAAGCTTTATTAGCAGAGGGAAGTGTGCTGCCAGAGCCCGCTGCATTTGTGCAGCGTATGAATAAAGTATGGATGAAAACATTTTAGTGATATGACTCATTTTTTGTTGTTCTACGGCTTGTTTGTCCTGTTGGGCTTCGCTAGCTCAGCCCAACCTACATGCATAATAAGCGTAGGTTGGGCTGAGGCCTGCGAAAGCAGGTCGAAGCCCAACAAGAAGCCCTGAGTAATATGATTTGTTAAAAAAATGTGAATGGCGTAAATATTAAAGAGGTGACTATGTTAATCGGCGTTCCAAAAGAAATAAAAAATTTTGAATATCGCGTAGGCTTAATTCCAAGCAGTGTACGTGAAATTATAGCGCACGGACATCAAGTCATCGTACAAAAAAGTGCGGGTGAAAAAATTGGTTTTGATGATCATGCTTATGAACAAGCAGGTGCGCGTATTGTTGAGTCACCAGAAGAAATATTTAAACGCGCTGATATGATTATTAAAGTCAAAGAGCCACAACCTAATGAATGTCGAATGCTGCGTGAAAATCAAGTTTTATTTACTTATCTTCATTTAGCACCCGATCCTAAACAAGTGGAAATGCTGCAAGCATCAGGTTGCGTCGCAATCGCTTATGAAACAGTTACTAATCAGCGCGGTGGTTTACCATTATTAGCGCCGATGAGTGAAGTCGCTGGACGCATGGCAATTCAAGCAGGTGCGACGAGTCTTGAAGTGAAAAATGGTGGTAGTGGTATGTTGTTAGGCGGTGTGCCAGGTGTTGCACCTGCTAAAGTTGTTGTCTTAGGCGGCGGTGTGGTAGGAACTAATTCTGTACGCGTTGCGATGGGAATGGGCGCGCAAGTGATTGTCGTCGATAAATCATTAGAACGTTTGTATCATTTGGATTTACAATTCGGCTCAAAAATTATTACTATTTTCTCAACGATTGGTGCAATAGAAGAATATGTAGCAAACGCAGACTTAGTGATCGGTGCTGTGTTAATTCCCGGTGCATCGGCGCCTCGTTTAGTCACAAAAAATATGTTACAACAAATGCGGCCTGGTTCTGTTTTGGTTGATGTTTCTATTGATCAAGGCGGTTGCTTTGAAACAAGTATTGCAACGACCCATGAAAAACCAACTTACATTGTGGATGGTGTTGTGCATTATTGTGTGGCTAATATGCCAGGTGCTGTGCCAAGAACGTCGACTGTTGCATTAAATAATGCAACACTGCCTTTTGTGTTATTGTTGGCAAATAAAGGTTATCGAGCTGCCATGCGAGAAAATCAACATTTGTTAAATGGCCTGAATATTTGTCAAGGCAAAATTACTTATAAGGCAGTCGCTGATGCATTGCATTTGCCTTATACGCCGGCCGAACAGATGATTAGGGAATAGAGGTAAACACATATGTTAACTTGCTTTACTTCTGATAAAAGCCAAAAAATAATTCCTATCACAGTTTTATCACAAGAAACATTACCACAATGGCTTAGTCAACAAACCCCATTAACAAGGCAGTGGTTAGCTGCAACGCAATTTAATCAAGAACCAAATCAAGTGCGTTTACTGCCTAATTCAACAGGTGAAATTGAACGTGTGATTTATTGCGTAGAAGATAAGAAAAATAATTGGCGTCTCGGACATTTACCCTTTTATTTGCCGCCAGGTGTTTACCAATTGGATCAAACAAATGAAGATGATGCCATAGCGTGGGGTTTAGGTGCTTATCAATTTACACGTTATAAACAAGCTAAACGCCAAGCAGCAATACTTTATCTTCCAGCATCATTATTATCTTCAATTACACCTATCATTGAATCACTTTATTTTGTTCGTGATTGTATTAATACGCCAACAGAAGAAATGGGGCCATCAGAACTCGCAGTGCTCGCGTCATCACTTGCAAAACAATATGGTGCAATATTTCGTGAATGCGTTGGGGATAATTTATTAAAAGAAAATTATCCTTTAATTCACGCGGTCGGACGAGCAAGTGATGATCCGCCGCGTTTATTGGATTTACGTTGGGGCAATGCAAAACATCCGAAAGTAACACTCGTGGGAAAAGGAGTTTGTTTTGATACTGGCGGCTTAGATATTAAATCTTCTTCGCATATGTTGTTAATGAAAAAAGATATGGCTGGCGCCGCACATGTATTAGGATTGGCGCGTATGATTATGTCCTTAAAATTACCCATTTGTTTACGTGTGTTGATACCCGCTGTTGAAAATGTGATTTCAGGTAATGCTTATCGTCCTGGTGATATTTTAAAAAGCCGTAAAGGTCTGACGGTAGAAATTGGTAACACTGATGCAGAGGGGCGCGTCATTTTAGCGGATGCCTTAACAGAAGCAGCAAGTGAAAATCCTGATTTGTTAATTGATATTTCAACGTTAACTGGTGCTGCACGTATTGCATTAGGCACAGATTTACCTGCGATTTTTTCTCACCACGATGAGTTAGTTCAAGCGGTGATAAAAGAAGGCGAACAATGTAATGACCTCATGTGGCGTTTACCACTTTATGCTCCATATCGTGAATATTTGAATAGTCCCATCGCTGATATTAATAACAATGCAAGCGAGCCTTATGGTGGTGCCATCACGGCCGCACTTTTTCTCAATGATTTTGTTCCAACGACGATTCCATGGCTGCATATTGATATGATGGCATGGAATTTACGCACGCGTCCTGGCAGACCACAAGGGGGAGAGGCCATGACGTTGCGAGCGTTGCTAGCTTATTTACAGTATTTATCCGCTTAAATGTGTTTTTATTGTCTTCGCCTTCGTTGAGAAGAAGGTGCTTCAAAATATTCCTCTACTGGTCTGGGTTGTCCAAGTGGTCTGGGTTGTCCGAGTTGATTTATTGGCTTTGGTTGATCAAAGAAAGCAGGCCTTTGTGCTACTGGTTGAGGAGCTGCTTTTTTTAGCAATGTTTTTTGTTCATTAATCATTGTTTTTTTATTGATTCGTATAGCTAATTCAAATTGTCGTTTTTGTTTGTCAGCTCTTTCTCTGGCGTCATTTCTAGCTTGTTGTCGAGCATAGCTGTCTTTTTTTGAAGGACGAGGATGAGCGGTAACAAAGATGCTAGTAACGAGTGAATTAAGAGAAGGTAAGATTGAAGCTGGTTTATCTGGTAAAGCGGTGGTATTTTTACTTAATAGTTCTGCTGCCTCTGCTAATATATCTAACGCTGTTGTATCAATTTTGTTACTTGTTTTCGTTGGCGATGTTTTGGTGTGGTTTCTTTTTGGGTTTACCTCTACGTAGTCTGGATCTTCCTCAGCTTTTCTTTTTCGCGGATTCCTACCATTCATGATTTTATCCTTGTCGTAAATTGTCATTCATTTAAATTAATAACATATTTTTTATAACATGCTTTACGAATTGATTTATTAAATTAGTCTTAACAGTTAAGACCAGTTCATAATGATCTTCCCAGATTCTCCTGAACGCATTGTTTCAAATACTTGCTGATAATCATCAATTGGAAATTCATGTGTGATCGCAGGTTTAATATCTAATCCGCTTTGTAACATCGTAATCATTTTGTACCAGGTATCATACATCTCTCGTCCATAAATGCCTTTAATCGTTAATCCTTTTAAAATAACGTTAGTCCAATCAATAGCTGTTTTATCAGGTAAAAATCCGAGTAAAGCCATTTTGCCGGCATGATTCATATATTTGATCATGTCATTAAATGCATTGGCATTGCCTGACATTTCCATGCCAACATCAAATCCTTCTTTCATGCCGAGATTTTTCATCACATCGCTTAATGAAGTTTTTGTTGGATTGATTGCGAGTGTTACACCCATTTTTTCAGCTAATTTTAATCGATATTCATTGACGTCAGTGATGACAATAAAACGTGCGCCAACATGACGCGCAATCGCAGCAGCCATGATGCCAACGGGGCCTGCGCCTGTGATCAATGCATCTTCACCAACTAAATCATAAGTTAGTGCTGTATGCGCAGAATTGCCTAATGGATTTAAAATCACGGCTTCATTATCAGAAATATTATCGGGGATACGATAGGCATTGGTTGCTGGCATAGCAAGATATTCAGCAAAACATCCATCGCGTGTGACACCAATGCTAATATTACTGCGACATAAATGTGATCTACCTGCGCGGCAATTACGACAATGTCCGCAAGCAATGTGATTTTCACCTGATACTCTGTCACCTATTTTAAAATGATCAGTGACTTCATTTCCTATTTCAACAACTTTACCAACAAATTCATGACCAACAATTAAAGGAATGGGAACAATTTTTTGCGCCCATTCATCCCAATTATAAATATGCAGATCAGTGCCGCATATTGTTGTCTTGTTAATTTTAACTAAAACATCATTAGGGCCAATGGTTGGTTCTTTGACGTTTTCCATCCAAATGCCTGGCATGGGTTTTGATTTGACGAGTGCTTTCATGAAGTGACCTCTTTTCCAACTTTTTCAAATGCAGAAATTGCTTTATCTAAATGTGCTCGATCATGCCCCGCAGACATTTGTGTGCGAATGCGTGCTTGACCTTGCGGTACAACAGGATAGGAAAATCCAATGACGTAAACGCCTTCTTGTAACATCATATCAGCCATGGTGCTAGCAAGTTTTGCATCGCCTAACATGACAGGAATAATGGCGTGATCACCGGGGACTAATTTGAATCCTAATTGTTCCATGTGACGACGAAAATATGTGCTATTGTCATGTACTTTTTTAATTAAATGATGGCTGGATTCTAGGATATCTAATACGGTGACAGAGGTTGCTGCAATAACAGGGGCTAGGGTATTAGAAAAAAGATAAGGACGTGAACGTTGACGTAACCATGCAATCACTTCTTTTTTACCACTAGTATAACCACCAGAAGCGCCGCCTAATGCTTTGCCTAATGTGCCGGTGATAATATCAATGCGATCTAACACGTGATGATATTCAGGTGTGCCGCGGCCGTTTTCACCCATAAAACCGACGGCATGAGAATCATCTACCATCACAAGTGCGTCGTATTTATCTGCTAAATCACAAATAGCAGGTAGATTGGCGATGATGCCATCCATCGAAAATACACCATCTGTTGCAATTAATTTTATACGTGCATTTTTTGCTTCTTGTAATTTTGTTTCGAGGTCTTGCATATCGTTATTTTGATAACGGAAACGTTGTGCTTTACATAAACGTATGCCATCAATAATACTAGCATGATTCAATGCATCACTGATGATGGCATCTTCTGAACTTAATAATGTTTCAAATAATCCGCCGTTTGCATCAAAACAAGATGAATATAAAATCGTATCTTCTTTTTGTAAAAAATGACTGATACGTTTTTCTAATTCTTTGTGAATGGATTGTGTGCCACAAATAAAGCGTACAGATGACATGCCATAACCATATTCATCAAGTGATTTTTTTGCGGCTTTAATTAAATCAGGATGATCTGATAAACCTAAATAATTATTTGCGCAAAGATTAATAACTTCTGAGCCATCTTGCAATCGAATAACAGCTTGTTGCGGTGAAGTGATAATGCGTTCGTTTTTATATAATCCTGTTTCTTGAAGTTGATGTAATTCTTTTTCAAGATGTGTTAAAAAATTTGTTTTATTCATAAGTCACTCCTTTATAATAAAATTTTTTTTACTAAATTAATACCCTGGAAAATCTTCAACCTTGATATTGTCCTCATTAATTTCCATTTCAGCCAAAGTCTCTTGTAAAGTAGTGACCATCGCCGGCGAACCGCAAATATAATAAATAGGAAGATCTAAATTCGAAATATATTTTTTTATGACTGTGTTTGTGATGAAACCGGTCTCTCCCTTCCATTGTGACGGTGGATTTGCAATCGTTAAAATAAGTTGAAAATTTGGATTTTGTTTTTGCCAATCCGTTAATTCATTTAAGAATGCTGTTTCTTGTATAGATTGATTACCATAAAATAAGTAAATCGTTTGAGAGGCATGATCTAATGTCAGTGTTTTAATCATGCTATGAAAAGGAACGATGCCAATACCGCCTGCAATAAATACAGCGGGTTTTGTTTTATCTTCATGTAAAGTAAATAGGCCTGTTGGTCCTGCAAATTTTATTTCACTTCCAATCGTTAATCGATTAAGTTCACGTTTAAAAGCAGTATTTAAATGTTGAATACGTGTTGCAATTTCAAGATGGGGATCATGCGGAGAACTTAAGAGGGAAAATCTTCTTGTGATGCCATTTGTATCTGTCTCGCTGGGTTGAATTAAAGTAAACCCCCCATATTGACCGGGTTTGAAAATAAAATTATCAGGTTTGGTGAAAGTAAAAACAAAAACATTTTGTGCGGCTTCGCGTTTTGCAAGTAATTTAAGCGTGTGAATAGGCATGTCAACTCTCGCGTTAATGAGATTGCTGGTGGGATGCTACCACAAAATATTTATTCTCTGTAGTCAACGATTACTTTTTACTTCTTGGTTTAGGCGGGGCTTGATTAAACGAATATTTTACGTTAGCACAAAATTGGTCTATTAATTGCTGGTTTTTATCATTAATTAGTAAATCAGGCGCGTCGTCAATCAACAAAGTTACTAAAAATCTTGTCAAAGCTTCATCATCATAAATGGGTTTGTCCGCTGCTTCTACTTCAGTAATAGCCGCCATTAATTTTTTTATTGACTGAGGACTCAATTCCCGCTTGTCTATGGCGTATAAACACGCTAATAATTGATGTTGTAAGTCAGTTGGCATATGTTTCCTTTCCGCGCCTCTTAATATTTAGTATAACAAGTAAGCTTAAAAAGAATCTTAACATGACAAAAAAAGATGAACAGCATTTTTCCAGGCTAAAATGGGCTTGTCGACGGGGCATGCTCGAATTAGATGTTTTATTAGGGAATTTTTTAGATAAAGGGTATTTCAAATTATCTTCGGCTGAAAAAGTCCAATTTGAGCGATTATTGGAGACACCAGACCCGGTTCTTTTTGCATGGCTAGTGGGTCAAGAAAAACCAGAGGATGAGGCATTTCTAATGATCATAGAAAAAATGAAAAATTATGCTATATCATGAATTTCATTGTCGTTCTTCTCGCTTGTTGTTTAGCATCATGCTGATTGTTTTGATGGGGACGATAGGGGCTGTGATTTATTTGCCTATTGTGTGGTATATGAAATGTGTTCTCGTATTGTGCGTGATAATTTATGGCAGTGTCATCGTATGGAGATATGTTTTATTGCGTCATGTACATTCCATTTTACAGCTTCATTGTTTGGGAAATGGTAAATGGCATATTCAAACGGTATCTCATCGTTATGAAGCAAGCTTGATGCGAGATAGTATTGTTACGCAAATGATGATGCTGTTGAGATTTCATGTGCAAGGAAAAAGATTTCCGTTGACCACGATTATTTTACGTGATGCTTTAGGTAATGAAAGTTATAGGCGGTTGATCGCAGCGACTCGGTTTTTTTAATCACGATCCACCGGACAAGGTCTGCCTTCCTCATCAATCGCAACAAAAATAAAAATGCCTTCAGCTACTTTTTTGGGAAGGGTATCTTGCAGAGAAAGCGTCCACGCTTCCATTTTAAAGCGCATAGAAGTGCGTCCTACTTTCAAAAGATTAGCATAAAAACAAACCGTATCTCCCACGCTGACTGGTTTAATAAAATTAAGTGATTCAATGGCGATAGTAACCACCCGACAATTTGCCCGTCTTCGACTTGCAACACCAGCACCCATATCCATGTGTGAAACTAGCCAGCCGCCAAAAATATCCCCGTTTGCATTCGTATCAGCCGGCATAGCGACCACTTGAATGACTAGTTCGCCGGAGGTTAGATTTTGCATCATCGCCGTTCTCCTATTTAGAGGGAGTCAGGCCTGACCCCTTATAGTATCTTACCAAAAAATACGGTACTATCATGCCCCTAACGAGGATTTTGTGTCTATGCAAAACGTTCGGAACTTTTCAATTATTGCTCACATTGATCATGGTAAATCCACTTTAGCGGACCGTTTAATACAATTATGCGGGGGGTTAAGTGCAAGGGAAATGCAGGCGCAAGTTTTAGACTCTATGGATTTGGAGCGTGAACGCGGGATTACCATCAAAGCACATAGTGTCACTTTGTATTATAAGGCGTGTAATGGCGAAACCTATCAATTAAATTTTATTGATACACCAGGACATGTTGATTTTTCTTATGAAGTATCGCGTTCTTTAGCCGCCTGTGAAGGTGCATTGTTAGTGGTGGATGCCGGGCAAGGGGTAGAAGCGCAAACGGTAGCCGTTTGTTATACCGCCTTAGATCAAGGCTTAGAAGTCGTTCCTGTCTTAAATAAAATTGATTTGCCGCAAGCTGATCCAGATCGTGTGATACAAGAAATCGAAGATATTATTGGCCTTGAGGCACAAGACGCTGTGCGTATTAGTGCAAAACAAGGTACAGGGATAGAAGAGTTATTGGAACGATTAATTGCAAATATTCCGCCGCCTGTGGGTGACCCCACCAAACCCTTGCAAGCACTCATCATTGATTCTTGGTTTGATTCTTATTTAGGTGTTGTTTCTTTAGTTCGTGTTAAAAATGGTATTTTAAAAACCGGTGAAAAAATGCAAGTGATGTCGACAGGCCGAGCTTATGAAGTGACAGGCATAGGTGTTTTTACACCAAAACGAGAAGCAACCCATATTTTGCGTGCGGGTGAAGTAGGTTATGTGGTTGCGGGCATCAAAGAAATTAATGGCGCCCCTGTTGGTGATACCTTAACGCATGCGCATCATCCTGCGAGTGAAATGTTACCAGGATTTAAAAAAATTAAACCACAAGTTTATGCTGGTTTATTTCCTATTCATGCTGATGATTTTCCATCACTACGCGATGCATTAAGTAAATTACGCTTAAATGATGCAGCTTTATTTTTTGAACCTGAATCATCAGATGCCTTAGGATTTGGTTTTCGTTGCGGATTTTTGGGCATGTTACATATGGAAATTGTTCAAGAAAGATTAGAGCGTGAGTATCATTTAGAATTAATTACGACTGCACCAACCGTAGTTTATGAAGTCGTCAATACAAAAAACCAGATTATATCTGTTGATAATCCTTCTAAATTGCCACCGCCTAATGAAATTGAAGAAGTCAGAGAACCGATTGCAAAAGCAAATATCTTAGTTCCACAATCTTATTTAGGCAATGTCATAACACTTTGTGTGGAACGTCGTGGTGCGCAAAAAAGTATGTTGTTCCATGGTAATCAAGTGGCACTTATTTACGAATTACCCATGGGTGAAATTGTATTAGATTTTTTTGATCGATTAAAATCAGTGAGCCGCGGTTATGCTTCACTAGATTATGGATTTTCGCATTTTGAATCTGCTAATTTAGTCAAATTAGATATTTTGATTAATGGTGAACGTGTAGATGCGTTAGCTTCTATCGTGCACTCAGATCAAGCACAATCACGCGGTCGTTTGATCACAGAAAAAATGCGTGAACTCATTCCGCGACAAATGTTTGATGTGGCAATTCAGGCAGCCATTGGCGGGCATATTATTGCACGACAAACAGTGAAAGCCTTGCGGAAAAATGTGACGGCAAAATGTTATGGTGGTGATATCTCGCGTAAACGTAAATTGCTTGAAAAACAAAAAGAAGGTAAAAAAAGAATGAAGCAATTAGGGAGTGTTGATGTGCCGCAAGAAGCATTTTTGGCTGTGTTGAAGATTGATGAGAAGAAGTGAGGTAATGAGATGAATTTTAATTTTGAATTAATTTTATTTTATGCAGTTGTTGTCACAGGTCTTATTTATTTACTTGATGTGGTTTTCTTTGCGCCTCGTCGTAAAAAACAAAACAAAGAAAATATGCCTATCATTATCGATTATTCACGCGCTTTTTTTCCTGTCTTAATTATTGTTTTTTTGTTGCGTTCTTTTTTATATGAACCTTTTCGTATTCCATCTGGGTCACTAGAGCCAACCTTATTAATGGGTGATTTTATTGCTGTTAATAAATTTGATTACGGTGTTCGTTTACCTGTGGTCCATATGAAATTATTTGGCGATGGCGAGCCCCAACGCGGCGATATTATTGTTTTTCGTTGGCCGCCTAATCCTTCTTTTAATTTTATTAAACGTGTGATTGGTGTGCCAGGCGATCATATTAGTTATGTTAATAAAGAATTATATGTCAATGGAGAAAAAGCGCCGCAAACTTATATTCAAACAGATAATCCTAAAGATGAATCAGGCGAAACGTGGCGAGCAATAGAAAATCAAGAAAATTTATTAGGTATTAAACATGATATCTACTTAGATCAGACGAACCAGGCGCGCGATTTTCATGATGTGATTGTTCCGCCGGGCCATTTTTTTGTGATGGGAGACAATCGAGATAAAAGTGCGGATAGTCGATATTGGGGATTTGTGCCAGATAAAAATATTGTCGGAAAAGCAGTACTTGTTTGGATGAGTTGGAATGGTGATAAAACACGCGTGCGATTTAATCGAATTGGTACGGTGATACGATGATAGAAGAATTAACTAACAAATTAAATTATACCTTTCAAGATTTAAAATTCTTGAAACTTGCCTTAACGCATCGCAGTAAAGGCGGCGATCATAATGAAAGACTAGAATTCTTAGGTGATGCTGTTGTGAACTTTATTATCGCCGAATTACTCTTTCATCATTATCCCAACGCAACAGAAGGTGAATTAAGTCGTTGGCGTGCCTCATTGGTGAATCGTGACGCGCTGGCTGAATTAGCTAAAACTTTTGACTTAGGTCGTTTTATTTTATTAGGACCAGGTGAATTAAGAAGCGGCGGTAATAAACGCGAATCTATTCTTTCTTGCACCATGGAAGCGGTTATCGGTGGTATTTATTTAGATGGCGGTTTTAATGCCGCGCGTGAAAAAATAACCGAGTGGTACGAAAGTCTCATAGAATCGTTAGCACCAGCTGCGAGTCATAAAGATCCTAAAACATTATTGCAAGAATATTTACAACGCCGGCGATTACCTTTGCCTTTATACAAAGTAGATCATATTAAGGGCGAGGCGCATCAACAAGAATTTATTGTGAGTTGTACTGTTGAAGGAATGGAAACGAAAACATTGGGTGAAGGAACAAGCCGTCGACGCGCAGAACAAAAAGCAGCGCAAAATATGTTAGATAGGTTTAAGAAATTATGACATCTGATATTCTTCATTCTGGTTTTGTTGCAATCATTGGCCGACCTAATGTGGGCAAGTCAACATTATTGAATGCTTTGTTGGGTGAAAAAATTAGTATCACTTCACCTAAGCCACAAACAACACGTTGGCAAATCTTAGGTATTAAAACATTGCCTCATGCACAAATTATTTATGTGGATACACCGGGTATTCACGAAGAGGCAAAGCGCGCAATGAATCGTTATCTTAATCGCACGGCGGATGCCGTGATGCAAGAAGCAGACGTCATCGTTTTCATGATGGATGCAACAAAATGGCATCGTGAAGATGAATTAGTGCTAACTAAATTAAAAAAAACAGACAAGCCTGTCATTTTGGCTATTAATAAAGTGGATTTATTATCTGATAAAGCTTTGTTATTACCTTTGATCGATCAATTAAAAAATAAATTTCAATTTACTCATATCATTCCTATTTCTGCGCTTACTGCACAAAATACAGAAACACTAGAAAATGAAATTGCAAGATTATTACCGGCAGGCCCGCAATTATTTCCTGATGATCAATTAACGGATAAATCGATTCGTTTTCAAGCGGCTGAAATTATTCGTGAAAAATTAATTATGGTAACGGAAGAAGAATTACCTTATACAACAACAGTTGAAATCGAAGAATTTGAGCAAACTGAAAAATTAATTACAATTGGTGCGATTATTTGGGTCGAACGTCAAGGACAAAAAATTATTGTGATTGGTAAAAAAGGAGCGCGTTTAAAAAAAGTAGGAACGGATGCGCGGCGTGAATTCGAAAGAAAATGGGGCAATAAAGTATTTTTACGATTGTGGGTGAAAGTCAAAAAAGATTGGACGGATGATGAGAAAGCGATGCGAGGATTGGGTTATTTATGAAACGGATTTTACTCCAACCGGCTTATGTTTTACATCGCCGTGCGTATCGTGAAAATAGTTTTTTAGTAGATTTATTTACACGTGAGTATGGTTGTTTAACGGTAATTGCAAAAGGCGTTCGTGATAAACGTTCAGCTTTGCAAGGTTTGTTGCAACCGTTTAATCCCTTGCTGATTTCGTTTGCAGGTAAGGGCGAGCTGATGTCACTGTCTCATGCAGAAGCAGCAGGAAGCGTCGCTTATTTGCAGGGAGATTGTTTATTTGCAGGATTTTATTTGAATGAATTATTAATGTGTTTGCTGCAAAAATGGGATCCGCATACTGCTTTGTATCTCAGTTATGAAGCAACATTAAGGGCATTTCACGCCGCACCACCACTCATGACGACACAGCCGTCTGGCTGCGAGGCAGGTTTGGACGATCATTTGCAGGAAAAAGCGCAGCATACACAGAAGTATGTGAGCATTTTTCCTGCAAATGATCGTTCAAAGATGCCCGCAGACGGGCGGTTAAGAACGAAGCCTGAACACTTGCAAAAAATATTGCGTTCATTTGAAAAATACCTGTTAGACGAATTGGGTTATGGTATTTTTCCAAGATCAGACGTTTCATTGCATGCGATGTTTATACCAGACAATTATTATCGTTTTGTGCCTGAGCAAGGATTTGTCACGAGCGAGTTAGAACACCATGAAAATCAATCAGGTAACGTATTTTCTGGAAGAAGTTTATTAGCTTTTGCCAAAGAAGATTGGCAGGATGAAGCGAGTTTAGCTGATGCGCGACGACTAATACGGTTTATACTAGCACCTTTACTAGGTGCGCGACCTGTGCATAGCCGGCGCTTATTTATAAAGTAAGGGGTCGAGAAAATGAAGCGAGAACCTATTTTATTAGGGGTTAATATTGATCATGTTGCAACGTTACGACAAGCTCGTTTAACACGCTATCCTGATCCGGTTGAAGCCGCATATGCAGCTGAAAGTGCAGGCGCTGATGGTATTACCGTGCATTTGCGCGAAGATAGACGTCACATTCAAGAGCGCGATATCACTTTAATTCAAGCTGTTATGTTAACGCGATTAAATTTAGAAATGGCAGCAACGGATGCCATGATTAAGTACGCAGAAAAAATCAAACCAGAACATTGTTGTTTTGTTCCAGAAAAACGCGAAGAGTTAACCACAGAAGGCGGCTTAGATGTGCATGCGCAAAAAAATAAAATACATGATGCTGTTTTACATTTAACGAAACAAAAAATAGAAGTTTCTTTATTTATCGATCCAGAACCAAAACAAATTGAAGCAGCTGTTGATTGTGAAGCGGCTGTCATCGAATTACATACGGGTGCCTATGCAGATGCAAAAAATGAAGAAGATAGAACAACCGAATTAAAACGTATTATTGAAGCAGCGCGCATGGCAAAACATTTAGGGTTGATTGTGAATGCCGGTCATGGATTAAATTATCATAATGTGCAAGCGATTGCGGCCATTCCAGAAATCAATGAATTAAATATTGGACATGGTATTGTGGCGCGCGCTATTTTTGTAGGCTTGTCCGCTGCAGTACGTGAAATGAAAGAATTAATGATGATGTCGAGAATATAATATGACAACACGCACCAGATTTTCACCCAGTCCAACAGGCAAAATTCATTTAGGTAATGTACGCGCTGCGTTATATAGCGCTTTATTTGCTTCAAAACATCAGGGTGTATTTGTATTGCGTATTGAAGATACTGATGCTGTTCGTTCAGAAGAACGTTACGTTGATAGTTTGATGATTGATTTGAAATGGTTGGGCATTGAGTGGCAAGAAGGTCCTGCTGTTCACGGTGATTATGGTCCTTATTGGCAATCGCAAAGGCAATCCATTTATGAAAAATACTATCAAATACTCGAAGAAAAAAAATTAATTTATCCTTGTTTTTGCACAGACCAAGAATTAAATTTATCTCGTAAATTACAATTGTCACGTGGTCAAGCACCGCGTTATGCACGCACTTGTCGTGGTTTATCGCAAGAAGAAATTGAAAAGCGTTTAGCATCTGGACGAAAACCCGCATGGCGTTTTGAAGTACCATCGCAGACTAAAATTGAATTTGTTGATACGATTAAAGGGCCGCAAGCTTTTCAATCAGATGATATCGGTGATTTTATTGTGCGGCGTGCAGATGGCACGCCGCCATTTTTATTTTGTAATGCGATTGATGATGCAGAAATGAAGATATCGCATGTTTTGCGCGGTGAAGATCATTTGGCAAATACGCCACGACAAATCATGTTACTTAAAACATTGAATTTACCTGTGCCGTATTATGGTCATTTACCTTTAATTGTTGGAGATGATGGCGCGCCGCTGTCTAAGCGTCATGGCAGTTTTAGTGTTGAAGAATTACGTAAAGAAGGTTATTTATCTATTTCATTAATTAATTATTTAAGTCGATTAGGTCACAGTTGCGATACGCAAGCCTTATTACCTTTTCATGAATTGGCTAAACATTTCGATTTGGAAAAATTAAGCCGTTCACCCGCGCGATTTGATAAAAATCAATTATTGTATTGGCAAAAATTGGCTGTGCAATCATTAGATATGAATGGATTTTGGCGCTGGATAGGAGATGAAATTCAGGAACAAATACCTGCGGCGAAACAAGCTTTATTTGTAGAATGTATTAAAGCGAATGTGGTTTTTCCGCATGATGTTTTATTATGGGGTAAAATATTTTTCCATCATCATATTCATTTTGATGAAGCAGCGATTTCTCATTTGCAAGAAGCAGGCGAACAATTTTTTGTAGAGGCAGAACAAGCTTTTGATCAATATGGATTAGATGTGAATGCTGTGCTTGCTGAAATGAAAAAAACATTAGGATTGTCAGGTAAAAAATTATTTATGCCATTGCGGCTTGCTTTGACAGGACAAACACATGGTCCTGAGTTAGCACAAATTGCAACTTTGTTAGGCCAGAAAAAAATTAAAGAAAGATTGGGTGATGTAATTAAGCAAATGAGCGGGAGAGAATCATCATCGAGCGGGAGAGTTTCACCGTGACACTTTCTATTTTTAATACTTTAACACGTGAGAAAACCCTTTTTCAGCCACTAAAAGCAAATCAAGTGGCGATGTATGTGTGTGGTGTTACGGTTTATGATTATTGTCATTTAGGTCATGCGCGTACTTATACTGCTATGGATGTGATTTTGCGTTACTTACGTTTTCGTGGTTATGATGTGCGGTATGTGAGAAATATCACAGATATTGATGATAAAATTATTAAACGTGCAAATGAAAAAAATGAAGCTTATCACGAAGTCACAAAACGTTTTACAAAAGCCATGCACGAAGATTTTGATGCATTAGGTTTATTAGCACCAAATGATGAACCGCGCGCGACGGATTATATTCCACAAATGATTTCATTAATTGAAACAATGATAAAAAAAAATCATGCTTATGTGGCGAGTAATGGTGATGTTTGCTTTCAAGTCAGAACATTTAAAGAATATGGCTGCTTGTCTCATCATGATATTGAACAATTGGAAAGCGGTGCACGTGTTGAAGTAACAGATGTCAAACGTGATCCGCTGGATTTTGTTTTATGGAAATTGGCGAAACCTAATGAGCCTGCTTGGGATTCACCGTGGGGAAAGGGTAGGCCGGGTTGGCATATTGAATGTTCTGCGATGGCAATGAAATTATTAGGCGAACAATTGGATATTCATGCTGGTGGTCGTGATTTAATTTTTCCGCATCATGAAAATGAAATTGCACAATCACAATCTTGTACGGATAAATCGTTTGCAAAATATTGGATGCACGCGGGCTTTTTGCAAATTGATAAAGAAAAAATGTCAAAATCATTAGGTAATTTTGTGACGATACGCGATATTTTGCGCGAGCATAATGCTGAAGTCGTACGATATTTTTTAGTGGCAAATCATTATCGCAGTCCTTTGGTTTATACTGAAGATGTCATGCAAAAAGCGAAACATTCTTTAATGCGTTTTTATACGGCGCTGCGTTTTTTACCAAAAGCTGAACGTGTGGAAAATACTGTATTTGAAAAAAAATTTATTGAAGCCATGGATGATGATTTTAATACGCCGATTGCATTGTCTGTTTTGTTTGAATTGGCGCATGAAATTCAACGTTTGCGTGATAAAGGAGACGAGCAGTTGGCGGCGCAACATGGTGTACTATTAAAATATTTGGGTGGCGTGTTGGGTATTATGCAAGCTGATCCGGAAATGTTTTTTCAAGCGGGTGAGGGGGTTGATGCTGAAAAGATCGATGCATTAATTGCAGCGAGACAACAAGCGCGAAAAGAAAAAAATTGGGGTGAAGCTGATCGTATTCGGAAAGTGTTGTCTGATATGAATGTAGTGATTGAAGATGGCGCGGCGGGGACGACGTGGAAGTTGGGTATGTAAGTTGGCAAGGTATTGTTTCTCTGTAGTCAAGGAAGTCGGGAGCAGTTATTTTGGCAATGGCTCGCTCGCCTCCGGCTCGCTGCGCTGACTTGCCAAAATAACTCTCCCGACCTCCTTGACCGGCACAAGCGCTGAATTGAAACGTCCCCTCTCCTCCATGCTCTTTGTGGAGGAGAGGGAAAGGGAGAGGAGGTTTTTTTTAAGCCTCCTTCTCCTAATAAATTTTTATTGTGAAATTTTATTTCGAGTCTCGTTTAAGCGTATTTACAACACTATCAGCCGATACAAGTGAGCGGAGTTTCTCGAGCTTTAAATCAACTTTCAATCCATTCATCCAATCGCTAAAAATTTTAAAAACTAATCGATAAAACTCATCAACTTTTTTATTACGTTCTGGCTCAAATAAACCAAACATAACGGTTGGCTTTTCTTTTATTTTTTTCTCACAGATTAAAGCGATATCAATTAATTTTTATTCATATGAAATTTTAGGCATGTTAATAATATCCATGCATTTTTTAATACCGTCAGGTATTTTTGTGCCAATCAAATTTTCTCCTCTTTCATTCCAAATAGGATCATTTAATACTTCCTTTAAGCAATCATGAATTTTTTTTGTTTTTTTCCAATTTCTTTTTTCGCTGCCTTTTAGGGGGATGGTAGGTTGAGCATTTTTATGCTGAAGTGCGATTTCCATTTCGTAAAAAAAATAATCTTTTTCTTTCATCGAATTCATATAATATTTCAATAATTCGCAAGTCCAGGCGAGAAATGATTTTTCATTATTAAAAACAAATACACCGTAATTTGGATCAAAAAATTCAATTTTTCCTAAAGAAAGTTTTCTAAAACTCATGGCATGTCCAATATTAAATGTATTTAAACTGAAATAATAAATAAATTGACTAGTTGTCCGAGATAATAATGTTTCCATTTTAGTGTAAATAGTTGAAAACGAATCGTCATTTTTACATTCAATTTTACGGGATAAAATGTGAAAATTTTCTTCATTCTGATATTGCAAGGTAGTCGTATCCATGCGAGGTAGATGTAAATATTTTTCTTTTTTTGACACGATTTTTCCATAAGACTTTACGTGACCTGCACATGTACCCTCCCATTCTTCGATTTTATCTTCTGTTACATCTCTTGAACTGCCGAGAATAGGATCCAGTCCTTGAAAAGAAGGAAAATAGACGGCATTTAATTGATGTGCTCTTTTATAAACGGGACGTGATAAAATTTTTCTGATATCGGTTTCACTAATACTCTCAGCATGTTTTTTTACTTCTTTTGCACATATAATAATATCCTCCAAAAGTTTTCCATGATTTTTTTTTAAATATGCATAATCAGCTTCTTTTTTATCAAGGATAGTAATGGATTTATTTTTAGGTAAAACAGGCTTGATTGCATCTTCATCATCAGGATCGATTTGTGCAATAATGACTTTTGCCATATGTGAAGTTAATTGTGCGCTTTGTAAAAGTGATTCTGCAGCTTCTTGATTTAATTCGCTTTGCGATAATACAATTTGCTGAGTTTCTTTTTTATCTTTGCGTTTATCTTTATCTTTATCTTTATCTTTATCTTTTCCCTGATCTTTTTTTTCATCTTTACTTTTATCTTTGTCCTTGTCTTTGCTCTTATCTTCTTTATCCTTTTCATACTTTTCGTATTTTGCGATCATTCCTGAATTAACTAGCCAATTTGTTTGTACTTCTTCAAACGCACGTATATCTGACAATAACTGCTCGAGCAGGGCAATTTCTCTTGTATCTTGCCCTTGCAACTGCATGTTTTTTATTTTCATCTCTAAGTCATTGCCAATTCTTGCAAAAGACATAGATTGTTTTCTTTGTGTTAGTGCTGGCATTTTTTTCCTCGTTAATTATCTTATTTATCCTTAATTTAACTATAGTCGATAAAATAGAATTTATACGATAAAAAAGTATGTGCCTTATTTTTCAATTGCTTAGAAACGTTCAACTGTACTCTTTCAAAAGCGTGATAAAATATAATTAATTGTCGCTATGTGAACTTATAACAGTGTGTTACTAACGGAAATTAATACGAGGGAGTTGTTATGAGATTACATCAACTAGTCAGATTGTGTTTAATGTCGTTTAGTATTTCATTTGCTTCTCAATCTTTTTCGCAAGTCACATCACAAACTTCATCTGATGCCAACATTGTCGATAATATTATTAGTGATAATGTCACTAAAGCCATTGGTAAAACAGAATCATTATCAGATATAAAATTACAAGTGTTGACATCAGATGGTATTGTGCATCTTTCTGGTACGGTTAAATCAAAAGAAGAGGCTGATACTGTGATTAAAATTGCGCAAAAAGAATCTGCGATACCAACCGTTGATTCGTCTAAGTTAAAAATTGAAGATGAGGACGCAAATACGACGGCTCAGAATACAACAGTTCAAGATTAATTTGTATTTACTTTTTGCGTGCATTCTCTGTAGTTGAGAAATCTGTATATACAATTTGTTTATATTCTCTGTAGTTGAGAAATTTGTATATACTATTTGTTTATATTCTCTGTAGCTGAGAAATCTGTATATACTATTTGTTTATATTCTCTGTAGTTGAGAAATCTGTATATACTATTTGTTTATATTCTCTGTAGTTGAGAAATCTGTATATACAATTTGTTTATATTCTCTGTAGTTGAGAAATTTGTATATACAATTTGTTTATATTCTCTGTAGCTGAGAAATTTGTATATACTATCTGTCTATATTCTCTGTAGTCCTGGAAGTTGGGGGCAGTTATTTTGGTAATGGCTCACTCGCCTCCGGCTCGCTCCGCTGACTTACCAAAATAACTCCCCCAACTCCCAGGACTTTCAAGGCCTGCGTAAGTTTGACTGTTGATGAGACACTACTTTATTTACTCATCTTACGTAGTGCTGTCATCCTGAGCGCAGCGAAGGATCACTAAAATACGCTTATGACATTTGTTAGTGATCCTTCGCTGCGCTCAGGATGACAAGCCGCGGGACGGCGGATTGGTGTGTGTGTAAGTTGCAAGACAATGAGATCGAGTTTGATTTTCGGCAATTATACTCGGTGCTTGCAGGTCAAGGAGGCGGGAGAGTTATTTTGGCAACTCAGCGCAGCGAGCCGGAGGCGAGCGAGCCATTGCCAAAATGACTGCTCCCGCCTCCTTGACTACAGAGAATACTGTCTTAACAAAGAATACTGCCTCGACAAAGAATACTGCCTTAACAAAGAAGACTGCCTTCCTAAATTTTATTTCTTCAGCATATTCCTCAGCACATACTGCAAAATACCACCATGCCTATAATATTCCACTTCATTTTGCGTATCAATTCGACTCAACAAATTAATTTCAATTTCTTCGCCATTTTCACGTTGTATTACGGCTTTAATATGGCTATTTGGTTTAATGTGATCTCCCAATCCTGCCAAGCTAATAACTTCATTGCCTGTTAAATTAAGCGTTTTTCTATTTTGATCTTGTTCAAATTGCAAAGGAATAATACCCATGCCAATTAAATTCGAGCGATGAATGCGTTCAAAACTTTCTGCAATAACCGCACGTATTCCCAATAATTTAGGCCCTTTTGCTGCCCAATCACGTGAAGAACCGCATCCGTATTCTTTACCTGCAATTACTACAAGCGGAATATTGTCTTGTTGATAACGCATCGCAGCATCATAAATCGATAACACATCATTACTAGGATAATGCTTTGTGATGCCGCCTTCTATCCCAGGCACTATTTCATTTTTAATACGAATATTGGCAAATGTGCCGCGTACCATGACTTCATAATTTCCGCGGCGTGTTCCATAAGAATTAAAATCTTTAACAGTCACGCCTTTTGATTGTAAATATTTTCCTGCTGGACTATCTGGTTTAATTGAACCGGCAGGTGAAATATGGTCTGTTGTAATGCTATCACCAAGCAAAGCTAAAATTCTCGCACGATTAATGGGTTGAATGGTGTTAGGTTCAGGTCCCATATTTTCAAAAAAAGGCGAATGTTGAATATAAGTTGATTTTGCATCCCAGGTATAAGTTTCTCCTGTTGGTGTTGCCATGGATTGCCATGCTTTATCACCCGTGAATACATCTGCATATTGTTCGCGAAACATTTTGCTTGTTACTTTTGCAACTTCAATCGCAACTTCTTCATTCGATGGCCAAATATCTTTGAGATAAATTGCTTGGCCTTGTTTGTTATGTGCAATGGGTTCATTTGTTAAATCAATATGGGTTGTGCCCGCTAAAGCAAATATCACAACAAGCGGAGGAGAAGCTAACCAATTCGCTTTTACTTGTGGATGAATACGTCCTTCAAAATTTCGATTACCAGATAATACAGCAGAAACAATTAAATCTTTTTCATTAATGACATTTGAAACTGCATCAGGTAAGGGACCAGAATTTCCAATACAAGTTGTGCAGCCATATCCGACTAAATCAAAACCTAATTGATTAAGTGGTCGATCAAGTCCTGCTATTTCTAAATAACGTGTAACAACTTGTGAGCCAGGCGCAAGTGACGTTTTTACCCAGGGCTTACATTCCAAGCCTTTTTCTAGTGCTTTTTTAGCAACTAATCCTGCCGCCATCAGCACACTAGGATTAGAAGTATTGGTGCAGCTTGTAATCGCAGCAATCACCACATCACCATGATGTAAATCAAAAGATTCCGTTGTTTTAAATGCGGTATTTTTTTCTTGAGTACGATTAGCATCTATTAATAATTTTTCAGATGCTGTTTTTAATTGCGTGAGTTCAACGCGATCTTGTGGACGTTTGGGGCCTGCCAAGCTGGGTTTTACTTGAGATAAATCTAATTCAACAATATCAGTAAAGACGGGTTCAGGCGTATTTTTTTCATGCCATAATCCTTGCGCTTTCGCATAAGCTTCCACAAGTGAAATGGTATGTGCATCGCGACCAGTGAGTTTTAAATAATCTAGTGTTAATTGATCAACGGGAAAAAAACCGCAAGTGGCACCATATTCAGGCGACATATTAGCAATCGTTGCGCGGTCCGCAACAGGTAACGCAGATAATCCTGTCCCAAAAAATTCGACAAATTTTCCTACAACACCTTTTTGACGCAATAATTGTGTGATAGTGAGAACGAGATCAGTTGCAGTGACGCCTTCCTGTAATTTACCTGTTAATTTAACGCCGATTACTTCAGGAATGAGCATGGAAATGGGTTGGCCTAACATCGCAGCTTCTGCTTCAATGCCGCCCACGCCCCAGCCTAATACGCCTAATCCATTAATCATTGTGGTATGGCTATCCGTACCCACTAAAGTGTCGGGATAGGCTTGTTTGTTTTTTGTGTCGTGCCAAACGGTTTTAGCTAAATATTCCAAATTCACTTGGTGACAAATGCCAGTATCAGGCGGTACAACACGAAAATTATCAAACGCTTCTTGTCCCCAGCGCAAAAAAACATAACGTTCGCCGTTACGTTCCATTTCCATTTCAGCGTTAATTTTCATGGCTTCATTGGAACCATAGGCGTCGACTTGAATTGAATGGTCAATCACGAGATCAACAGGCGAAAGAGGATTAATGCGTTTAGGATCACCGCCAAGTTGCTTGATGGCATCACGCATGCCCCCTAAGTCAACAATGGCGGGCACACCAGTAAAATCTTGCATTAATACGCGGGAAGGGCGATAAGCAATTTCACGATGGGATTGTTTATTTTGATGCCACTTATCAAGTGCAAGAATATCGTCTGCTGTGACAGTCGTATTATCTTCATGTCGTAATAAATTTTCTAATAATATTTTGAGGGAGTAAGGTAAGCGAACTGTCTCTTTCAAACCGGCATCATAGAGCGCTGGTAAACTAAAATAATCGTATGTTGTTCCTTCTACGTTTAATTGTCGTCGTGTTTTAAAAGAATCAATGACGGTCATGGCAGTCCTCCTGATGTTTGATGATTTTTATCTGTTTGCGTATTATAGCCCTTGTGGGTTAAATTGCGAGGTTGATTTTTACCCATTGGTTATGCCAACTGTTGCATGATTTTTGGACTAGGTTTTTATAATAAATAACACATTAGTATTAGCGAGGATAATTGTGCGTAGTAATCTTCAAATTCAATATGCGCGTAAGAAACAGCGTGAAGCAAGAGCGGAAGTAGAGGCGGAAGTAGAAGCCTATAAAAAAGAATGTGCGCAAGTGCTAGACTCGCTTGTTATCATCAATAGGAGTGAGTTCTTAGAAGAAGATATCATTAAAAAGGGATTAGAAGTAGCTAGTCAATTTATTAATAAGCACGATAACCTTGAAGAAAAGAGCCCATATTGTATCGATTCATATGTCACGCTTTATGATTTATATTTGTATACTTTGTTACGTTTATTAAGTGAAATAAAAGAATTTAAAGTTATTGAAGCAAAAAAAGAGATGGTAGTACGCTGTCTTAAAAATAAAAAAGCACCCATAAAAACAACGATTGATTTATGCGATACATTTGTTTTGTATTCATATTACAAACAAGAAACTGATCTTCTTGTTATTGTCCATCAAGTGTATATCAATTGTATACTACAATTAAAAGAAGATAGAGAGAAACAATCATGTCTAACTAAAATAATGAGATTATATGTTAATTATATTTCATTTAAATTAAATTATTTTTTCGCAGACGAGGTAGAAAGCTGGGAGCAATTTATTGACGAAGATAACGATAATACGAAAGGCGATTTTGCTAGATTATTTGAATTTATCGTGGAAAAATATTTTCATGAACCACGTCAAAATAAACAATGGGAAAGTATGATTTTGGCGTATGATGTTGTCATTGAGATGATAGAAAAATTTAATCTTGTGACAAATAAGGATGCGTTTGCTTTAAATGAAGAATCACTTAATACATTTAAAGAAAAAATACTCACTTATCGAGATGTTGCAATGATAGGGCAAAAAAAGGAAACACAGGAAGAATTAGAGGAAAGAATTTCAAATCCGGCCCTTTATCAAGATAAAAATACTCGTGAAAAAATAAGGCGTATGAGCTCACATTTAAATCATGAGCTCCCTTATTTGGAATCAAAAATTGATGTTGATTCAGTAAAAAAACACATGGAAAAATCAATTCAACTTTATTATGAACTATTGATGGCATATATACAATTACAAGGAGAAATTGATACCGAAGTTAAAGCATTAGAAAAATCAGTTGACAGATTTGATGGAGATAAAATGCTGGATAAAGTCATGTATGCTAAATTTATGGTTTCTAATCAAATGGATTTTTATCTAAAAAAAATATTAAGTTGTCAGTATGGCGAACCTATTGCTATTGAATACTATAAAGGGCTCTCACTTATTTATATCACAACTTTTAATATGGCTTATCGTACTAAACTCACAGAAGATTGGCATACGATAAGACAGACATTATGTGATGCTGCGCAGTTACTTAAAAAAATAGAAATTAATGAATATTCGTATACTGATGAATTAAGTATGACGATAATAGATTGTATTTCAGCTTATTTATGTAGTCTATGTTATATCGATATAAATATATTAAATATAGGTATCGCAAAATACAAAATGTTTTATGATGAATTAAAAAAAGTAAGAGGAGATTATTTTATTCAGCCATTAACGTGGCAAGAAAATCTGGCGAATTTTAGCGACAAACTTTTTTTAATCATGATTGATGACAATGAATCACTGAACAATATTCAAAAGCAAATTGCTTTGCTTCTTCCTGATCATCCATTTAGTCAGACGATATTCGATCAACTTAATGCTAAAAGTAAAGAAGCGGGTCAAATTGAAGAATTAAACAAAAGAATAGCTGAGAAAAAAAGAAATCTTAACAAAAAAATTAATGAAATGGAGTGTAAGTTAGAAGAATATAAAAAAAATAATAAAATAATTGAAGAAAATAGTAATATAGTAAATGAAGATATGCTGGCAACGGGTTTTGAGCCTAACCAAATACCGCAGCATATGATCGAACAATTTAAAACACTTAAAAAATATTACGATAATTACACGCAAAGAATAAGACAGATAAAAAGAGTTAATATTGAAGATTATAATGAAAAAATTCAGTCTCTTAAAAAAATGACTAATGAAGAAAATATTACGACTGTTTTTAATACAATAGATGAAAAGATATATAGTTTGTCTGAATTTGAAAAAAATCATTATAATATAACAGCAACTGATATCTCGGCGGTCAAATTGCTTGAAAAGGCATGCATCGAGTTAAGTGAACTGCTTAATTGTCATGATAAAATAATTATCCGCGTGAACCATTTCCTTGAATTAAAAAAAGATATTCTATCCAAATTAAAAGCTAACGCTGAAAAACAGAAGATAAAAAATCAACTTGAAGAGCAGAAATTAAAAATTAAAGAGAAAGAAGAAAAAGCTAAAAAAGCTAAAATAGCTAAGCAAGAAAAAGTAAAACAAAAAAAACAAGAAAAAGATGCCAGAATAATTGGCGAACAAATAAAAATTGAAGATGAAAAACGAAAACAGCAGGATGAAATTCTGCTTAAAGGAGCTGGTAATTGTATTGTACCCGAAAATTTAGATTACGGTTATTATCTACATCAAACATCAATGCAAAATATCTCTGATGAAGAAATGAAAGATAACGTTGGGATGCATTACAAAGGAGGTTGGGCGCTGCGATGCTTAATTTATAAACTCTGTAGCAATCCTGAAAATGCAAAGAAATTAAGAATAAGCGATGTTGATCCTCATTGTTTTTATAACGAAAAATTTAATGTTAAAGAATTCATTGAAAGAGAAAAGCTTGCAATTGTCGGTAAATCAAATGAAGAGTCTCTAAATCAATATATTAACGCCATTAAGGCGGACGATGAAAAACATATTATATATGATATTACATTTGAAACAGCCCCTGGTTATCAATTTAATGTTATTTCACCTATCCATTGTCATGCTAAACATGCCACTGCAAATGAATTTTATGATCCTGAACGTGACTGTCTTCAAGTAGATAAATATTATTATGAGTTAATCATTCCTACTGAATATAGAGAAATTATTATTAAAATGTGTAATGGCGAAGCATTTTATTTATTTCCTCCTTTTCATAAAAATCACCCTGATTATGCTTATGTGGCCCATAAACTTTATTTTAAATTAAAAAATGTATTTCCTTTTTTGCCCTCTAATTCTGAGGATGATCCTCATCTCAATTTAATTTCATACGATAAATCAATCGAATTATTGAGTGCATATTATTATGATTGCCTTTCAGAGGATAAAACAAGTTGTTATACAGATTTAACTAAATTTTACGGTCAAGAAATCAGCCAAGATGAAGTGCCTTATGTTAAATTAATTTTTAAACAATTTTATTCTGGTTATTTAAAATCTTTAAATCAAGACATATCAGGTGTTGCTGAAAAATGTGCAGATGAATATTTTAAATATATTACAAGTAAATTAAACAAAATAAATTACAATACGAAAGATAAACTCATTCAGCGGATACAACGTATTGCGTCTGAACAAATATCCATATCTGTTCATGTGAACTCTCCAGTTGGATTTTTTGTGGAACCGTCTGCTAAAAGGCAATCGAAGCAAAACGTTCCTCAAAAAAAATTCCGATGTCATAAAAGGCAAGAACCATTGAGTCTATTTCAATCGCAGGAATGTCAAACAGCGGTTAAAATTTCACAAAGTGAAATAAAAACAAATAATAATGAACAAAGTAGCGCGCCTTTTTCATTGATTAATAAAGAACCAACAACTGTTGTGTGTAAAAAATAAAATGAAATAACCATCATTTAAAGTAATTTGCTCTTGTTTTATTTGAGAGCATTCTGTATCATTATTAGTCATAAAATTATTATAATTTAGCGGTTCCCGCTAACTATTCGCGATGGGGTGATCCAAGAGGGGAGAACCGCGGTTCTCCCCTCTTGGTGCAAGCAAAAGCTTCGCTTTTGCGCAGCATATAAACAAGAAAGGTATTCCCGCGTTTCTTAGCGGGAATACCTGATTATAATTAAAATTTAATATACTAAAACACATGATGGGGAAAAGGTAATGCGTAGACAAGATATAAGCCATATAAAACCAGAGGTAAAAGAATTAAATACATTATCAGATAATGATGTGAAAAAACTATGCGAACTTATGCAGCAGTATCCTCGATTACTTAACTCATTTAATTCGTTATCTGGAATGGAAGTAAGCCCAAGTGTTGATCAAATTGAAAATGTTATTCAGCAGGGTTACCAATTTTTAAATGATTTTGAAATTCCGATAACAAAATTAATAAAAGCAAATTTGCAGGAGTTGGATAAAACACCTATTGAGGAATATATTGATATTTATTCTAAATGTTTGCTAACGCTAATAGATTCTATGAGGGATATTAGTGAATTTGATTGTCTAGAACGAAAAAAAGCAATCATTATTCAAGCTTTAAATGTGGGCTTGTCAACAAATATCATATTAATCTTGTCTGAGGCATTCCATTTTTATGGATATCATTTTCATCATATTGATTCTCTTGTTCTCTCGTCTTCGATATTAAATAAAGTTAATTTTTCACAGATAGTGAATCAGGCTAAAGTAAAAAAAACAATCAAGCGTCGAATGATTTCATTATGCGTGGATTATATTTCTATAAAATTGAGTTATTTTAAAGGTGATGAATTAAATAAATGGGAACAATATGTAAAGGATGAAGGGTTAGAGAACAAGTCATTAACTGAATTTTTTGAATTTTTAACTAGAGAATATTTTTCTCTTGCATTTTCTCGTTGTCAATGGAGTAGTGTTATCTTGGCATATGAAGTTATAACTCAAATGCTAAATAAATTTGATTTTATTAAAAATACCTTATATTTAAACGAAGAAACAATAAATAAATTTAATAAAGAGATACAAGCATACCGAGATCAAGCGCTAACGAAACAACAGGAAGAAACAGAAGAAGAGCTTGACAGGAGGATTTCAGATTTATCTCAATATAAAAATGATAATTCTTGTGATGCAATGAGATGCATGGCTTCCTATTTAAATCATGAGTTGCCTTTCCTTAAAACAAAAATAGATTCGGATGTGATTAAAAAGCACATAAATGAATCAATTCAATTATATTATGATCAACTTATACGTTATATACATATAACAATAAAATCTAAGATTGATATTATTAATCTTTCTGTTAAGGAGCAGCAGGAAGCAATTAAAGAAATACATGATGAAATTATACATAATATGGCAGCAGCCTATCTTAGAGAGACTCAGTCTAAAGGTTTTGTAAGTAATCAATTGATTCAATGTTGTAAAGCAATATCAAATAATCAAGATGAATTAATTCATGTTGATTATTATGAATTATTATCATTTGTTTACAAGGAAATATTTGGCATATATGTCAGTCGTAGAAAAATTAATGTTGATTGGGATAAAATTCAAAATAATATAATTACTGCGGCACATAAGCTTGAGAAAATAAGTAAAGAGCAATATGGTAATCCTGATCAAGTTAATTCAGCTTTGTTGTTGTCATTAATATGGTATGTCTATCCTTCCATTATGAAAAATATAAAACTATCAAATATTAAGCCTAGGCAATACTTTGATTTATGTTTTAATGTATTAGCTAACGTAATTTTGGACAATGTTAAATGGGGAACTCTGCTTAATTATTTTTGTAATCAAATTTATTTATATGGGATGGAGAGCGAAGTAACAATAGATAAATTTATTGACTCAATATCAAGATTATTGCCAAATATTCAAATGTCTCAAGATTTAATTAATAAATTGAAGATTAAAAATTTAGAAAAAACGATTGATCGTAAAAAAGAAAATTTTAGTAAAAAAATTGAAACCATTTCAAATAAAGTTAAAAAATATAGACAGATTAAACAAGATTTTGAAGAAGAATTAAAGAAATTTGATAAAGAAAAATTAATGGAAGGCTTTGATCCAGAGCAAATCCCAAAATCGCTGTCTGAATGTTTTCAAACACTTCAAAAAAGTTATGATAGTTGTAATAGAAGAATTCGTGGTACAGAATTCATTAGTGATGAAACATGCGATGGAAAAATGCAATCATTGAATGAGTTGTTAAATCATAATAGAACAACAAGTCTGCTTACGACATTAGAAAATAAAATAAGTGAATTGATAACGTTTGAAAAAAGTCATTTTAATGAAACTACTGAGTATGTTTCGTTGTATGTTTCGTTTAATAAAGCACTTGATAAATCATTTAATGAATATAACACTATGCATGGTGCTTATCATAAACGTTTAGAAACATTTCAAAAAATGAAGGAAGAGTCATTGGTTAAAATTCAAGTTCAAGCCAAGAAACAAGAACAAGTGAAGAGGAAGGAGGTTGAAGAGGTTGTAACACAGGCTGAAGTAGAACATGATGTTAAAAATGATAAGCCAACAAATAATAAAAAGCCTCAACCTCAACCTACAATCAAGAGAAGAAATAAAAAAGATCAAAAAATGCAACAAAAAATAGCTAGCACAATGATGCCATGGGAAGAAGAAGAAATTAGAATGGAAGAGCAAAGAAAGGCAAAGGAAAAAGAAAAGGAAAAAGTAAGAGAAGAAATAAGAGAAAAAGCGCAACAAGCAATAAATAAAATAAATCAAGAAGTAAGTAGGAAAGCTGAACAAACAATAAATCAAGATGCTGTCCTTTTGAGTGGGGCCGATAAAAACATCACTTCTACTGATTTAGATTATCTTTATTCATTACACTTAAAAACATTGCAAAATGCATCTGATGATGAGAAAAATAATGTTGGGATGTATTTAAAAGGAAGTTTTGTTTTACATCTATTGCTGAAGAAATTTAATGATAATCCAGAAATTGCTTCTAAGATATTAGTGAAAGATATAGATTGTCATTTTTTATATCATAATAAACTTGATGTAGAACGATTAGTAAAAGAGGAAGGTTGGGTACCCACTCCAGGGTCAAAAACAAAACCTACAAATAAATTTAGTAATTATATCAAACTTCCCGTTAATCAAGAAAATGTTGAATTTGATATGACGGTTGAAACAGCCCCTGGTTATCAATCTCATCCAGTAGCGCCTATTCAATCTTGTTATGCGAAGTTCGTTACGGCGGAAGAGGCTAAAGATCCAAATCGTGATTGTATTCAAGTAGGAGAATATTATTTTGAATTAGTAATTCCTCTCGAATATAGAGAAACCATTATTAATACTTGTAAAGGGGCCGAATTTTCTTTATTTTCTCCTCGTTATGGCCAACATAAAAATTATGGATACATGGCCAATAAACTTTTCACTAAGTTAAAAAATGCATTTCCTTCGTTATTTGCTCATGTTAAATCGGCCGAATCAAACGATAATTTTGTCTCATATATTGAAGCCATTGAGTCATTAAAAGAATATTATTTTAATGGCTTTTCTAAAGCAGCTTTTAATCCAAAGAAAGAAGAAAAAGTTTATTCTGATTTAATTAAATTTTGTGGATATGATATAAGTGAAGATGAAGTGTACTTTGTTAAAATGATTTTTAAACAGTTTTTTTCTGCGTATTTAAAATATTTAAATATGGAGTGTGATTCTGCTGCAGAAAAAGCCGCAAGCGAGTATTTAGAATTTGTTTTAAATGCCTCAAAAACAAAACAGCATTATAAAAGAGAGGAATTAGTAACTACTGTACGTGATCTTCTTGAAAAATATCGTGAGGTAGCCCGTCAAGCAATAGACGATGCTGAAACGGCAAGAGCGCATCAAAAAATTCTAGCGGAACAAGCTGAAGTTGCTGGAACCTATGAGCACACCTGGCCCGAAAAAACTGAAGCGGATTATGCCGCTGGAATTGCTAAAGCTCGTGAAGCAGCTGCTAGAATACAATCGGAGTATGTTGCTAAAATGCAAGCCGAAGAGGCTGCGCGAATGCGAACTGAAGAGACTTCTAGAACGCAATTTGAGTATGCGAGATATCATCCGAGATTTTTTCAAGAAACAGAGCAAGAATTTTACGGTCGAGGCCGAGGAAGTCCGTCAAATAGGCACATGCCAGTAGGTGGAGAGTTAAACAAGGATTATCGTGGACGAGGTCAGGGAAATTTATCAGAAAGAGGCAGGGCAAATGTAAGTTACCGAGGTAGACGTGGTTTTCAACAATATAAAGAACATGGTGAGTCAACAAGGGCTGACATCTTACCAAATGGAACAGAGAAAAATACGACAGGATATACAAAATGAAATCTAAAATGATGGCAGACCATATCGAAGTGATTGATGTGGTTTCCAGCCTGCCTAATGTGAGGCATTTTTTACTCGATTTACAAAATCGTATTTGTCGTATGCTTGAAGAAGAAGATGGGCAAGCGATATTTATTGAAGACAAATGGGAACATCAAACAGGTGGTGGCGGTATCACTCGAATGCTTGCTGAGGGAAATATCATTGAAAAAGCTGGTGTGAATTTTTCACATGTTCATGGCCAACAATTACCGCATGCGGCCACAGCAAAACGTCCTGAATTGACTGGTATTCCATTTCAAGCGTTAGGCGTTTCTGTTGTCGTGCATCCTAAAAATCCTTTTGTCCCAACCTCACATTTTAATGTGCGATTTATTTTTTTAGAAAAAGAGGGAAGTGCGCCGTATTGGTGGTTTGGTGGTGGATTTGATTTAACACCTTATTATGGATTTGTCGAAGATTGTGAGCATTGGCATCGTATGGCAAAAGCGGCTTGTGATGGTTTTCATGCAGAGGCTTATCAGAAATATAAAAAATGGGCTGATCAATATTTTTATTTGAAGCATAGAAATGAGCCGCGCGGTATTGGCGGTATTTTTTTTGATGATGTGAATGAGCAGTCTTTTGAGCATTGTTTTGCTTTTATGCAAAATGTAGGAAATTATTATCTTAAAGCCTATCAACCCATTGTTGCTCGTCGAAAACATCATGATTATGGGCAAGCGGAACGTGATTTTCAGTTATATCGTCGTGGTCGTTACGTTGAATTTAATCTTTTGTATGATCGTGGGACGCTGTTTGGCATTCAATCTGGGGGACGAACAGAATCGATACTTATGTCTTTGCCGCCGTTGGTTGCGTGGCAATATGATAGGCAAGAAAAGCCGGGAACGCGTGAGAAAGAATTGTATGAGATGTTTTTAGTGCCTAGAGTCTGGGTTGGTTAGAAAAACTTAAAAACTTAAAAACTTAAAACATTTACTTTTCGTGGTCCTGGGGATTGGGAGCAGTTATTTTGGCAATGGCTCGCGAGCCTCCGGCTCGCTGCGCTGACTTGCCAAAATAACTCTCCCAACCCCAGGACTTTCGAGGTCTGCGTCAATTTGACTGCTAATGAGATACTGTTTGGCTAAAGTGTATATACATGCGCATTGTAAGCAACAAACATATCACCCCGTAAAAATATTCCACTATTGCCATTGAAAGGAACTTTGAACTATCTGGAATATTTTTCTGGGGTGACATGTTTGTATCACCTGCAACACTGAGTATTCCTCGGTGCTTGCAAGTCAAGAAGGTCGGGAGAGTTATTTTGGCAAGTCAGCGCAGCGAGCCGGAGGCTCGCGAGCCATTGCCAAAATGACTGCTCCCGACTTTCTTGACTATAAAGAATAAGTTTAATAACTTTCTTGACTATAAAAAATAAATAAAAAATAAATAATCAAATAAATAGGGTTTTAATAAAAAATATAGAAATATCCTTAATTTGGTATTAAATTAGAGTACTGAAAATTATTCTTAGGAGAGAATCATGAAAGTAAAGTCATTTGCCATGTTGGCAGTATCTGGCGTATTAGCAGCATCGATTGCATATGCTGCACCAGTATTAGCCGATGATTCAACACAAGCAGCGCCAAATACAACAACCAGTACTGGCGGGACGACACCAACAACAGATCAGACAGCAGACCAGAATCAAGTTGCTCCAGCACCTGCAATGACCGCGCCGGCAACCGCACCAGCAACTGCACCTTCTGATAATAGTGGTATGCCAACGCAGGGTTCCTCAGGGACGAATTCATCTTCTGATATGAATAACAATAACGGTACAAGTAATGATATGAATTCTGGTTCAGGTGCTGCGCCTAGTAATAATAGTAACAACAATAATAATCCATCTGATGCTACACCGGACACAGCAACAGGTGATGACGATTATTAATTTTTAGTTTGTTTTTAGTTTGTATTGATATTCCCCATCTACTTTATGAGAACCTTCCCCTGTGGGGGAAGGGTTTTTATATTCAAAATAATTATAAAATAATCATAAATTTAACTTCAGATTTGCTTAAGTTAAGCATGTTATTATCTCAAAATAAATTGTAATTTAAAGTTGATTTTAAACATAACATACTGTATAATAATAAACCATTTATTATAATTATATTCTATAAATAATCACAATTCGTGGATAGGTACTAAACATGCATAGAAAAAAAGCGAGAGGAAAAAACGATCCAAGAAAAAAAGAAGAACAGAAAGGGAAACAAAATCTAACAAAAGAAATCATTGCTACTTCAGTAGAAAAACCTATTCCTGCTTCAACAGTAAAACCTGCTTCTGCCCAAGCAGCAGAAATTAGTCACATTTCAGCAACAAAATCACTCTTTCCAATCTTTGTAAAAGGCGGAGCGTTCTTTAATTCTTTCCACGTAGATTATTTGAAAGCAACAGAATTGTTGTCAAAAGCCTTTAAATCAAAATCAAAAGAAGATATTGAAAATGCTATTCAGAAATGCCGCGAATTTTTAAAGGATTATACACCGACTATAAATGAATACGAAGAGGATAAATACAAAAAAATTAAGTATTACGTAGAAATATACCGTCGCTACTTATTTTTACTCACCGATGCAACAAGAGAGATAATTGAATTTGATGTGATAGAAGAAAAAAAGGAAATGATTAATCAATTCATTAATATGGAAATAACCAAAGAATTGAAATTATGTGTAGTGGCTTCATATATGGAATACTCATCATATATGCAAAGTCTAGAACCTCTTGTTGATGCAAACTCAATATTAACTAAAGTATTAGATGAAAATGAAATAAACCGTGAACAAATTGATTTAGTAGAAAAAGAAAAGCTTCAAAAAAATAATGCTCGCGTCATGATTGATTTATGTATTCGTTATATCTCAATTAAATTAAATTATTATGACAGAGAAGAGTCACAAAGCTGGGATCAATATTCAGATAATATGAAAATAGATAATTGCTCTTTATCTAGGTTTCTCGAATATTTACTTCAAAAATATTTTTATGAGCCGTTTGAAAAGAAACAATGGGGAAGTGTTATCTTGGCGTATGATGCCGTGATGAAATTAATGTGTAATTTTGATCTTAGCTCGAAAGCATTAGCTTTAAGTGGGAATGATATCACTGGATTGGCAAAGCAAATTGAATTATGTAAGAATAAGGCAGAAACAAAACAAGCTGAAGAAACACAAGAAGAATTAGAAAATAAAATTCATACGGTAAATAATAATAAAGATGATAATATTTTTCATGTTATAAGAGATATGAGCATACATCTTAATCATGAATTGCCTTATCTTGAAACAAAACTAAATTCAGATGTTATAAGTCGTCACATTGATCATTTGGCTCAATTATATTATGAACAATTGACTCGTTACCTGCGTTTGCAAATTTTGACCGTAATCTCAAGTGAGTCTACTAAATTTGAAATTTTACATACTAAAAAATATGTCACTAATAAAATAAAGATGTGCTACGAAAGATTAATCCATAGTCATTCGGATCCAGCCGCTGTTGAATATTATAAAGCATTATCACTGATCAATATGGAGATATTTAATAGTTTATATGTCTATAGCGATAGGATGAATAATGATTGGCTAAAAATGAAAGATAATCTCATGATTGCCATGCAAATATTGAAGGAAGTTAATTTAGATCAATGTGATAATCCCGATCAAGCTAAAATAGCGTTAATAAATTGTGTGTCATTATATCTTTATTGCTTAGTAAAAGAAGATAAAAATTCATTAAACCTAGGTGTAAGTGAAAACGATAAAATTTTTGATTTTTGGGTAAATTTTATTATAAATCCTACTACATGGGGGGTATATTTTAATTATTTTATGGATGAGTTTTTTCAATGGGCAATAAAAAATAATAATTCAATCGATAAAATAATTAAAATAATTTATGAATTTTTGCCAAATCATCCAATATCGCAAGTATTAATTGATGCAATACCGAAAAAAAACAAAATTAACGAATTAGAGATGTCAATTCAACCTAAAAAAGAAAATCTTTCTTTAAAATTTGATAAACTTGAAAAGAAGTTTTTGATTTGTAAAGAGAAATTTGATAAGCAAGAAATGTATAGAAAAAGTGATATCTCTACATTGATGGATGGGTTTGATGACCAAGAACCGCCAAAAGATGTAGCCCAATATTTTTTGTCACTTTCAGCGTATTATGAGAAATATACTAATAAAAATGAACAAGTACGATTGTTCAATATTAACGAAATTGAAGAGAAAATTAATACATTTAAAAAAATAATTGATGTAAATATTACAACGAGTCCATCTATTTCATTAGATGATAGAATACGTGAATTGACAGAATTAAATAATAATCATTTTAATGATCCCGCGGAATATACGGAAACAACTAAATCTATTGATAAATTAATGGTTGAATTGAATGAATTTTCTGATATGCATGCTGCAATGAAAAAACGGATAGATACATTTGTAAAATTGAAAGAAGAGGCTTTGAGTAAACAATTAAAGATTAAAACTAAAACTGATATACAAGTAAATACTAAACAAGAAGAAATAGTTAAAAATGAAGATGATAAAGACAAAGATAAAAATAAAGATAAAGATAAAGATAAAGAGGTAAAACAAAGTGCTCCGCTTAAAACAAAAACTAAAAGAGGAAGACAAGAAGAGAAGCGAAAAAAACAACTAGAAGAACAAGCTAAGCAGCAACAAGAGCTAGAAAGAGAATGGCGCCAGCAAGAAGAGCAAGAAAAATTAAGGTTGCAGCAAGAAGAGCAAGAAAGATTAAGGTTGCAACAAGAAGAGCAAGAAAGATTAAGATTACAACAAGAAGAGCAGGAAAGATTAAGGCTTCAACAAGAAGAACAAGAAAAATTAAGATTGCAACAAGAAGAGCAAGAAAAATTAAGATTGCAACAAGAAGAGCAAGAAAAATTAAGATTGCAACAAGAAGAGCAGGAAAGATTAAGACTGCAGCAAGAAGAGCAAGAAAGATTAAGGCTCCAACAAGAAGAACAAGAAAGATTAAGGCTGCAACAAGAAGAACAAGAAAGAAGAATTAGACAAGATGAGATTTTGTTAACAGGCGTTGGTAAACAAGGTAAACAGATTTTAATAGAAGATTTAGATTATGCGCATCATTTGTATGAAATTGCAAAGCAAAAAATGCAAGATGCGTCTACCCAACAAAATACGCCTGCTGATGATAAGCATGATCCAATCGGTATGTATTTAAAAGGTAGTTTTGTTCTTCGTTTGTTAATCAATAAATTTTGTGATATCCCTGAAATAGCTTCACAAATAGCGGTCGGCGATATTGACTGTCATTTCTTGTATAATAAACTTCTTAATATAGATGAATTGGTTCAGGCGGAAGGCTTTGAAGTTCCTTTAAATGTAGATAATAATGATGTAGATAATGATGATACGCGTTCTAAGAAAAAATTCTGTAATTATATTAAACCTGGGTTTGATAAAAGCCGCATTGAATTTGATATTACAATGGAAGATAAACCTGGTTACGTGCCTTATCCTATTTCACCAATTCAGAGTTGTTATGCTAAATTTGTGACAGAAGAAGAAGCTCAGGATCCTAATCGCGATTGTGTGAAAGTAGGTAAATATTATTTAGAATTAGTGATACCTGCTGAATATAGAGAAACAATTATTAATACATGCAATGGAACAGAATTTTTAACGTTTCCTCCGCATGCTGGTGAACATAAAAATTGGAGTTATATTGCCAATAAACTTTTTGACAAGTTACAAAATGCATTTCCTTTGTTGCCGGCTGATTCACCCGCACCCGCATCGAATGCTAATCTTGTTTCGTATTCACATGGAATTGATTTATTACAAAACTATTATGCTGATTGTTTTGATGAGGCACGAGGTAAAACAAATTTTTATAGTGAACTTACACGATTTTATAAACATGAATTTGTCAGTGATGAAGAAAGAGAGCGCGTCTATAGAACTTTTAAATGCTTTTTTTCTGGATATTTAGATTTTCGAGGAATGAAGTGTGATGCTGCTGCGGTTCAATGTGCAAATGAGTATATGAAATTTGTTAATGAAAGTGTAATAGAGAAAAATAAATATCCTCAATATCAATTAGTTTCATTTGTAGATATTCTTCTTGCTAAATGTCAAAATTTAGCGTGCCAACCTATTTATGTAGCAAATCAGCAAGTTCAGCAGCAACAAATCCATCAACAACAAGTATACCCTCCACAAGCGTATCAACAAATGTATCCGCCTCAAATGTATCCTCAACAAATATATCAGCAACAAATATATCAGCAGCAATTACTGCAGCAACAAATGCAACAACAAGCCCAACAGCAAGCGCGTCAACATCCGCAGTCTCAGGGGAGAGGATTCTTTTCAACTTCACAGCAACAACAAACGCATAACAATCAACAACGCGGTCGCGGTGGTGCACAACAAAGAACGCACGGAAATAGAGGCAGAGGGGCGAACACGACAAATGTGAATAACCAAAATAATCATGATGCTCAACCAAGACAAGAACAAATACCTCAACAACCTCAACAAAGTTTTACCATTTTAAAAAAATAGATGCTGCTGTTTCAAAAATCACGCAGGAACACGCGTGTCTTTTTGTATCACACTAGACCTTTTATTAGTCGCTATTTTTATATAATGTTCAGCAATCATTTGTGCAATACATGCCGTTAATTTTTTCGCCATCGGAATATGCAAAAATTCATTAGGCCCATGTGCATTTGATCCAGGCCCTAATAAACCGGTAATAATAAATTGTGCGTGTGGGAATTTTTTTCCTAGCATACCCATAAAAGGAATCGTGCCGCCTTCTCCCATATAAACAGCTTGCTTACCAAAATAAGTTTGAGATGCTTTTTGTAAAGCGTCAACAAGCCATGGTTGTTCGATTGGTGCATGCCAGCCGGCGCTTTCTTCTCTTAGATCAAAATGTATTTTAGCCCGATAAGGTGGATGATTTTCTAATGTTTGCTTAATGGTTAATGCAGCTTGTTGAGGAGGACAAGTTGGTGGCAAGCGCATAGATAGTTTGACTGCAATTGAGGGCAGCGTCACATTACCTGCTTGTTGAATAGCAGGTATCCCATCACAACCCGTGACAGATAAAGCTGGTTTCCACGTTCGTCTTAAAATTAAATCTGAAATAGAAAGTGATTCAGGTAAAACATCGGCTTGAAAAGGTAAATCTGCGAAAACAGCATTGCCTAACACTTCTGCTGCTTGATTCGCTTGTAGTTCACGTTCTTTTGGGATGATCACTTGCAATGCATCTAATGTAATATCACCTGTGATTTCATTTTCAATACGATTTAAACATTGACGTAAAATACGAAAACAAGAAGGCGCAACACCACTACCATTACCTGAATGCACACCTTGTTTTAATGTGCTAATGTTTAATATACCGCTTACCATGCCGCGCAATGATGTGGTTAACCATAATTGTTCGTAATTACCACAGCCTGAATCTAAACAAATGACTAAATCAGGATGCCCAATGCGATGTTCTAATGCATTGACATAAAATGGTAAATCAGGACTACCGCTTTCTTCACAAGCTTCGATTAAAATTACGCAACGTGCGTGAGGGATGTGTTGTTCGTGCAAGGATTTAATCGCGGTGAATGAAGAGAAAATGGCATAACCATCGTCAGCAGCACCTCGGCCATATAATTTATCGCCGCGTAGTACAGGTTTCCAAGGATTTAAATCTTCATCCCATCCAGACATTTCAGGTTGTTTATCTAAATGGCCATATAACAAAATGGTTTCATCCGTTTGTCCTGGTATTTCAATTAAAATAATAGGTGTTTTTTGTTCAAGACGTACTACTTCTAGCGTCATACCAGGAATAGCATGTTTTTTGCACCATTGACTTAATAAGTTGACGGCTTGGTCCATATAACCATTCGTTTGCCAATCGGGATCAAATTGAGGAGATTTGTTGGGAATTTTAATGTAATCCATTAAACTAGGAAGTATGTGCTCATCCCACATTTTATTGATGAATTGTTCACTTTGTTGATGATTCATGAAAATAAATCCTTGTCAATGATTGTTATTACTTGGGGTGGGATTATAAACTAAATAATGATGTGATTCTCGATTTTTTATTTTTTTATTTTAATGGGGTGGAGAACATTCATATGACTAAACAATCAATTTCTTTAATTGGATATGCTTCTAGCGTAGCGGGTATGGAAGCGCCAGCATTTAATTGCGGTTTATCTCCGTCTATTATTCAACATTCAAGTTATTTAACAGACGTGACATTAGACTGGCAAGCCATGTTAAATCCTTCTGCTTCAACAGAACTTGCTAAAGAAGAAATCGTTGCAGAAATCAATACAGAATTAGCTAAACAAGTTTCGAGCTTATTAAAACAACAAAAAAAATGTTGCGTGATTGGCGGTGATCATACTTGCGCATTGGGAACGTGGAGTGGTGTATACGATGCATTAAATCAAAAAGGTAATGTAGGATTAATTTGGATCGATGCACACATGGATAGTCATACGCCTGCGACAACAGAAACAGGTCGTTTGCATGGCATGCCATTAGCTTGCCTTTTAGGATATGGTGATTCACGATTAACTTCTATTTTGCATGCTGAACCTAAAATCAAGCCGCGTAATTTATGTTTAATTGGGGTACGCAGTTTTGAAAAAGCAGAAGAATTATTTCTTGCTAAATTAGGTGTACGCATTTATTTTATGCCAGAAATAAAACAACGTGGTTTTAGTGCTGTATTACAAGAAGCCGTTACTTATGTGAGTGCTGATACAATTAATTTTGGTTTAAGTATTGATATTGATGCGATTGATCCGCGTGATGCAGCAGGTGTTGGTGTACCAGAAGCCGGTGGAATTCGAGCAGAAGAATTGCTTGAAGGATTATTAAAAATTGTTGCTAATCCAAAATATATTGCGACGGAAGTTGCGGAATTTGATTCATCGCGTGATGTGAATCGTGCGACAGAAAAAGTGGTTACTGATATAGTGAAAATATTAATATGATACGATTAAAAAAATTGAGAATCATATTATGATATTAGAATTGCAGCTTGCGGCACAAAAATTATTTGTTTTAGAAGAAAATAAAATCATTGCAAAATATGCTGTGTCTACTGCGAAAAATGGTGCTGGTGAAGAATATGGCAGCGAAAAAACACCACGTGGTTGGCATATCATTCGAGCGAAAATTGGAGCCGGTTGTCCTATTAATACAGTTTTCATTCGTCGCCGTCCAACAGGTGAAATTTTCACGGAAGCATTAGGCCGGCAATTTCCTGAGCGTGATTGGATTTTAACGCGTATATTTTGGTTGAGTGGATTAGAAAAAAATAAAAATCGATTAGGAAATGTTGATACCATGCGACGTAAAATTTATATTCATGGCGCGCCAGATAATGTGTTGATGGGTGAGCGGGGCTCGAAAGGGTGCGTGCGTATGCGTAATCATGATCTTATTGAATTGTTTGAGAAAATACCGGTGGGAACGAAGATATTCATTAAAGAGTGATGCGAGTGGTTTTCTCGGTGTTCCGTTCGCCCTGAGGAGCGCATGTCATGCGCGTCTCGAAGGGTGAAGGATAGTAAGAGAAAAATTATCTGATTTATCATGCAATTAAACACCGAAAAATATGTTATCCTAAAAGAAAGCGAGGAATAATGATTATGGTTGATAAAGTCCATGAATTATTAAATTTTTGGTTTGGCCATTTAGGTTCCGCTGATTTACCTAATAGCGATAGAACGAATTTATGGTTTGGAAATAATGAAACCATCAAGCAAGAATTATTAGATTTATTTATGCCAGAATTTCAAGAAGCGGCTAAAGGTAAATTAAGTGATTGGGCAAAAACACCTCGCGGTCGTTTAGCACTTATTATTTTGTTAGATCAATTTTCTCGTTATTTTTACAGACATTCTGCCGAAGCTTTTGCGTTTGATCAAGAAGCGCAAAATTTATGTATCGAAGGATTGCGTGAAAAAATGGACCAATCACTTACGTTAATTGAGAGAGTATTTTTTTACATGCCGCTTGTGCATGCAGAAGATGCGCTGAATCAAGAAAAATCTATTCGTTTGTATCAACAATTAGTGACTTTATCGATGACTGAAACAACGCAAGTGTATCAACTTTTTCTTGCTTATGCTTACGCACATTTTCGCGTCATTAAAGAGTTTGGTCGATTTCCGCAACGTAATACTTTATTAGGCCGAAAATCAACGGATGCTGAACTAGCATTTCTGCAACATTCATAATATGATTTGCAACAAAACTAATACTGGGGACGTAGCTCAGCTGGGAGAGCGTCGCGTTCGCAATGCGAAGGTCGGGAGTTCGATCCTCCTCGTCTCCATGAGTTGATCAAATGTGTACAAAACTAATATACGAATTTTATTAAAAAAAATCATTTTACTTTACAACAACCGTTATATTTTGGTTGAATCTCAACTCATTGTAGTAAGTGAAATGATTCCAGTTTTTATCGAATGACAGAGTAAAAAATATGATACGCAATCAATCAGACGTGGCGTGGAAAGAAATTTTAGGCGAGTATTTTAAAGATTTTGTTGAATATTGCTTGCCGGAGTTGTATGGACTAATCAACTGGAAAAAACATTGGAGTTCGCTTGATAAAGAATTGAATGCTATTACTAAAGGTTCAGATGTGGGTAATCGTTTGGTAGATAAATTATTTAAAGTTTATTTGAAAGACGGTCAAGAACAGTGGGTTCTTTGTCATGTTGAAGTACAAGGAAAACAAGATGATGATTTTCCCAAACGCATGTTTACTTATGGGTATCGTATTTTTGACAAGTACCAAAAACCAGTTGTAAGCTGCGCTATACTGACAGATGAGGCAAAGAATTGGCGACCATCATCTTTTCGATTGGGTTTGGCAGGATCATACCTAAGCGTTGAGTACCTCGTTGTAAAGCTGATTGATTATCAGGATAGGATAAAAGAACTGGAGGCATCTACTAATCCGTTTGGAAGTGTTGTTTTAACGCAATTAGCAGCATTGGATGTTAAGCGTAAACCTGATGAGGAACGAAAGCAGGTAAAATTTGCTCTCACTAGACGGTTGTATGATAAAGGATTTAAAAAGGCAGAAGTAGTAAATTTGTACAAATTCATAGACTGGCTTATTGGCTTATCTAAGCCGTATGAATTAGAATATATCCATGAAGTTTATGAATTAGAGGAGACAAACTATCATTGAACGAGCCACAGGTTTTTCTTCAGTTAAAATTAAAAAGCTGCAACGAGAAATAAAGGAAGCGGCTAAGAAAGGTGATCATTAGATTGAGGATAGATTTTGATCATTAACCGTGTGTTGTTTATTTGGAGGTTTTATGCCTAAAGGAATAAGAAACAACGGTAAGAAAACAACAAAACCCAGTAAGCGGAAAGATCGAAATCCCCCTCGACCTAGTAAAAAGAAAAAAGTACCAATTAGAGATAAAAAAGATAAAAATCCACCAAGACCATAAATAGGGAATAGGTATGGAACAAAATCAAAAATTACCTCGATTCGGTACTTTATTTTGGACAATTAGGAAAGAGTACTTCGATATTATGCATGATGCATCTCAGTCGTTCGATAAAGTGATAATGACTTTATCAACTTTTGCATTAGGTTTTACTTTTGGTTTAGTTAGCTATAAGACGACAGTTTATTGCCCGTGTTTAACTGTATTAGCAGGTTTGTTTTTTATTTTTTCTATTGCATCTTCATTATATTCTCTTTGGTTAAGACAAGATTATGGCGTTAAGGCAATCGATAATTGGAATAATGAGTATAAGATTGATATGGAATACGAGTCAGGAAAAACGAAACAGTTTGATGATCCTGTAATTAAAAAAATGGAAATAACACAAGCTTTATCTGGTCTTTTATTCGTGATGGCTTTATTACTCTTGCTAATTTTTGTAAGCGTAAACTTATTTAATCATTAATTTGTTATTTGGATAGTTTTTGTAACTGTAAAATCCTAAGATTTTACAGTTGAGACAAAAAATCATATATGGGAGGTTATTAGTGTGGCGTGAATGAATTATATTTTCTGCCATTAAAGTTAATTTTATCGCCCTGCTAAACAGTCGTCACAATCACCGACCTTCCGCTCGTAATCATTTTTGAAATATGACCTTCACCAGTCAAATCAGTCGCAAATAATACATCACCAGGCTTAAATCGACGTGTTTCGCCGCCACTCGCAGTGACCTCGACTTCGCCCTCCAAATAAATAATATATTGTGGTTGAGGCGCATTATGCATTTTATACAATAAACCTGCTTCGAAATCGCGAAACATAATCCCTGATGTTGGAAATTTTTTTGAATACCAACCTAATGGCTGAAATGTTTCATGTCCACAATCTTCATCGATGAAATAAGATTTATTATCCTCGCCAGTAAATAATTTTGTAATAATCATTATGTCACCTCATTGCGGCTAAAAAAGCCAGATATGCTTCAAACACAACGCGTCGTGTATTGATAAATAAAATTGTTTTCATAATATATCTCTAATATTTTTCAGGTTTTGCTTCTATAAGTTTTGTTTCATCATTAATATTTTCAATTTGTTTATTAACATTAAACCCAGCTTTGGAAATTAAGTTAATTAAATTAGCTAGGGTTCTTTCATTTCCACCATGAATAAGATACATATGCATATCCATAAGCGGTTTATGCGCACGCTTTTCATTGTCAGCAAGCGCTTTTTCAATGATTAACAACGCATCGCCTTCTTTCATCACATTTCTACAGTTATTTAAAATTAATAAAGCTTTTTCATCATCCCAATCATGGAGAACAGCTTTCATTATGTAGAGAGTTGGTGTTTCAGTTTTCGGTATTGATTGAAAAAAATCACCTTCCATAAATGAAGTTTTTAGTTCAGCTACTTGTCCATTTGATTTAGCAGAAGCACTTGATATGACGTGGGGTAAGTCATATAACGTGCCATTTAGATGGGGATGTTGCTTTAATATGGTAAATAGAAGTCCACCTATACCTCCACCAACATCAACAATTGTTTTAAATTGAGGGAAATCTTTATATGATCTTGCAATAGCAGAGTTATGTTCTTTATATTTTTGATCCATTGCTTTATTGTACCACTCCGCCTGATCAGGATATTTTTGATTAAGAGAGCTAAAAAAATCAGCGCCAAGTATTGTTTTATAAGCTGGTTCTCCAGTTTTTAAGCTATCTGATAAACCGTTCCAAAGCTTTGTGTACAGCTCCTGATTAAGAACTACATAAGCATAAAGTGAATCAGGATTATTACTTTGTAACAACGTTCCCATTTCAGTTAAGTAGAATTGATCACCTATTTCTTGACATAATTTAAATTCACATAGGATTGCAAGTAATCGGGACAATACACCCATATCAGTCATTGTGAGCTCTGATATATTTTTAAGCGTTTGACCTTTAGTTTCAGACAGATGATCTGCAATTTTCAGTTTAACAGTTACATAGATGCATTGAGATAACCAATTGCCACATATCATGCTCATCAAAGTGGATCGTGGGTTAGTCATGTTAAGTCTCCATTTCTACGGGGATCGAGGATGCCAATTAAATTTTCGATATGTTAGAACGGAACACGCATCAAGACAACAACAAGAGATTATTAGCTAGTTAAAAATGGTATGAATTGTTTTGAGAAAAAATTTTTAATGAATTAAATTAGATTTGGGCGTAAATAATGAATAAAAAAGAATCAAACAAAAAGAGCATGAAATGAAATCAGATTTCCGCGACAGTGTCACGGAAATCTGAGTTAATTGATCTATGTGAAAAAGAAAATTTGCTAACTAATTTTTCCACTGCGTTAGCTTTATGCTCTGGTGCTAAATGTGCATAACGTAATGTCATTTTAATATCCGCGTGTCCTAATAATTCTCTAACTGTATTTAAATCTACGCCAGCCATAACTAATTTACTTGCGAAATGATGACGCATGTCGTGCCAGCGAAATTTTTCGATCTTAGCTTGCTCTAAAATAGTGCGCCAAGCTTTTTTTACATTATCGAATGGTTTGTTAGTGTTAGGATTTTGAAAAATAAATTCGTTGTTTTTTGTTTGAGTTTTCCAATTTTTTAATAGTTGAAGAGCGAGTGTATTAAGTGGTAAATGTCGTGTCTTTCCGCTTTTCGCTAGATCACCTGCTATTGTCAGTATGGCACGTTCAAAATTAATATTTTCCCATTTTAAGTTAAACAATTCACCTTGGCGCAATCCTGTATTAAGCGATAATAATATCATTGGTGTCATATGATCTGTAAAAAATATTTTTGTTAAATCAGGAAGGGTTTTATAATTTCTTTGTTGGCGCCATTCATTTGCGCTTAGCCGTGCTGATCTTAATTTTTCATCGCGCAAGAATAGGGCATTTTTTAAGTTTGTTTCTTCTTCATTTGTTAAGTAACGTACATTGGGAGAGTTATCAATTTTCGCTAACTTAAATTTTCGTAAGGGATTTTCAGGTATTATTTCCCATTCTTCAGCTTTGTTTAACATGGATTTTAATATAGAAATATCGCGATTGGCTGTAATAGGTTTGATACCGCTCGCAATACGCTTGGATCGCCACTTGTCGATAGCAAGAGGAGTGATAGATAGAAGAGGGTAGTTGCCAAATTCATCTAAAAAAACTGATATTAATCGATCGATATCTTTTTTTGCGCTTTTACGATTTGCGTATCGCCATATTTTGTATTCATTCTTGATAAATTCATTTAAGGTGAGTATGTGGTTACGCTTTTTAGGTTGAGGAGGATTTCCTTTTACTGTATCTGCTAGTATTTCTTTAACACGATCGCGTGCCTGAATTGGTGTTAGCACTGTGCATTTGCCAAGTGTTACTCGTTTACCTCTGCCATATTCGCAGCGATAAACATGTTTGCCTGTAGGGTTTACACGTAAAATAAGACCTGTTAATTTTGTATCCCAAACATCGTAAGCTTTATCTTTTGGTTTTATTGAGCTAATAAAGCTATTCGTTATTAAAGCTTTCATTATTTATTCTCGCTTTCAGGGTGCAATTAGGGTGCAGCATGAGTGTGCGAGCATATACAAAGTTGAACAGCTTAACAAGAGAATACTTTAATAACTAAATGATTATTTTATTAATTTAGCTTACTGAGGTTCACGCTGGTTCGTGCTTGTTTTGCTTTCGCAATGCGAAGGTCGGGAGTTCGATCCTCCTCGTCTCCATGAGTCGAAACTAATATACGAATTTTATTAAAAGAATAAATCATTTTGCTTTAAAACAACCATCAATCCGTTTGGAAGTGTCGTTTTAACGCACTTAGCGGCATTAGACGTTAAGGGTAAACCAGATGACGAGCGAAAGCAGGTAAAATTTGCTCTCACTAGACGGTTGTATGATAAAGGGTTTAAAAAGGCAGAAGTAGTAAATTTGTACAAATTCATAGACTGGCTTATTGGCTTATCTAAGCCGCATGAATTAGAATATATCCATGAAATTTATGAATTAGAGGAGGCAACTAAAATGCCTTATATTAGTAATGCGGAAAAATTTGGGATGGAGAAGGGTATTGTGCAAGGTAAGTTAGAAGTTGCAAAGCATCTTATAGAAGATGGTGTTAAGCCTGCTATCATTGAACGAGCCACAGGTTTTTCTTTGGCTAAAATTAAAAAGCTGCAACGGGAAATAAAGAAGGCGGCTAAGAAAAACGATCATTAGGTTTTGAACAAAATTAAAATTATTGCTCAATTTAAAAATGTATTCAATAATGCGCTATCTTTGACGATAAAATGAAAGGAACATTCATGTTAAGTCAACAATCATTAAAAAATCCTGAATTATCTTTTACGGTTCCAGAACATTCTGCTTTTTACGAAGTAGTCATTCCTGTTCATGCTACATTCCAAGATGAATTAGCAACAAACCTTGGTGTAGAGGTAATTGAGAAGGTGAGTGATCTCTTCATGGTGGATAGTGTGATGCACTTCCATGCTTTATGTTATTTAACACCAGAGCAAGTAAGAGCAGTATATGCGCTGTCTTTAGTGGTTGATTTAATACAACATGCTACTACCTATGAAAAAGAATTTCTTTCTTCAGTTATTGCAGAAGACGGGGATGCAACTGTTGCTTGTCAATGTACGCCTGACACCGTACCACAGATTGAAAACATGGTAGCAGAGTGGCGTATGAATAACACCACTACGCTCACGCTTACTGATAGGAAACAACGTTTACATAATGGCCTGACGTTATTTAGGGCGCTCAATGTGATAGCAACAGATGTGCCGCTGATTGATGAGATTGCTAAATTAAATGGTGTAAGAGAAATTAATGCGCAAGCTCGGCCACGGTTATTGAATAAATAGTTACTGACGTTACCGCTAAGCGTTAAAGCAATGTGCATTTACGGTAAGTTTGTGTTATTCATACAGATTGTCGAAAATGCACCAATCAACCTGCTTCAAATAAGTATGTTCAATATATTATGTTAAAACTTTCTCGCTCGTTTTATGATCGTGATACCGTTGACGTAGCGCATGATTTACTTGGTAAATATCTTATTCATCGCAGTCACGGCATTGAACGCATAGGTAAAATTGTTGAAGTGGAAGCGTATCTTGGGCCTCATGATTTAGCAGCACATTCAGCTAAAGGTTTAACACCGCGTACTAAAATTATGTTTGGGCCGCCTGGTCATGCTTATATTTATATGATTTATGGCATGTATTTTTGTATGAATGTGGTAACAGAACAAGAAGGGCATGCTTCTGCTGTTTTGTTGCGTGCAATTGAGCCGATTCAAAACCTTGAAGGTAAAACACAAGGCCCAGGTTTGCTATGTCGTGCTATGCGCATTGATAAAAATCTTAATGGATGTGATTTAGAGAGTGACACTTTTTTTATTGCTCAGACTGAGGAATCTTCAGCGATTGATATTATTGCTCGTCCGCGTATTGGCGTAGATTATGCGGGTAAATGGGCAAAAAAATTATTACGATTTTATATTAAAAATAATTCTTATATTTCTAGAAAGTGAGATGTTGTTGGGCTTCGACCTGCTTTCGCAGGCCTCAGCCCAGCCTACAATTTACTCTTGTCCTTCGTCTCACTCTCACACTTGATACGAGATTGTTAGCGGCATCTATTTTGGTTGTGATTAATCAATTTTTATACTATTCTCTTCGTCTTTTAACTCTCTATAAAAAGGAAGTGAATTAATGAAAAAAATAATATTGTTATGTTGTTTGATGATAAGTGTCTTTAGTCTTCAAGCATACGCTTCTAATCGTTGTTTGGATCACATTGATGCATTAGTAAAAAATAACCGTTTAGATTTATCATTTTGTGAATTAGAAGCTAAAGATGTTTCATTTGTGGCGAATTATCTTAATCAGCATCCAATGATTCAATCTCTTGATTTGAGTGGTAATAATAAAATTGGTTCGTCAGGTCTGATCGCATTGTCAAATATATTATCCATAAAAAAATTAAATCTTTTTTACACCGGCGCCGATGATACTGTTATATTAGCAATCACGATTAATCCATCTATTACAAAGTTAAATATTTCTTGGAATGATAATATCACTGATGAAGGAGGGCTTTTATTGGCACTTGACCCTTATCTCAAATCTCTTGATATTTCATTGACGAAATGTACAGATAATACAGCGATTGAATTTGCAAAAAATACTAGCTTAGAAGATCTTAATATTGGAACTAATAGAAATATTACGGATGCAGGTGCAATTGCATTGGCGGGTAATGCTGCAATTCAATCACTTGACATCGGTGATACCAAAGTAACAAATGCCGGTGTTCAAGCGTTAGCTAAAAATTCTCACTTGAAAAAACTATCTTTGGATTGGATTCTCTTAAATAAGGATAGTGTCATTGCACTTGCTCATAATAAAAATTTAACTTCTTTATCTTTATTTAGAAGTAATATTGGCGATGAAGGGGCGGTTATTTTGGCTGGTAATCGCGCGATCACGGAGCTTGATTTAACGGATAATAGTATTCATTTGCAAGGTGCTTTAGCAATAGCGGAACTTCCGCTCTTAACCAGTTTATCTCTGTCAAATAGTAGTGTGTCTGGATATAAAAATCAGATTAATGATCAAGCTGTCATTGCTTTAGCAAAACTCCCAATGTTGACTGAGTTATCATTAAGCGGTGCTAATATTACTTCAATTGGCTCATCTGCACTTGCTCAAAATCAACATCTTCAATCATTAGACTTAATGAGTACGCTCACGGGTGATGAGGCAATGACTGCATTTGCTGAAAATAAATCTATTAAAAAATTAATTTTATTTAATACTAATATTACTGATAAAGGCTTGATTGCTTTATCACATAATACTTCAATTGTAGATTTAGAATTAGATTTTAAACGTTTTGGTAATATGGGGGAGGGAATTAAAGCAATTGCAAAGATGGGATCATTAAAAACTTTTTATACTTTTTCAACTCGCTTGAGCCATCAAGAAATTGGTGCACTTGCTCAAAATTCATCAATCACTGAACTTCTTTTATTTTCTGCTCAGCTAGACAATGAAGATGCGAGTTTATTGGCGAAAAATAGTTATTTACAGAGGCTTGCTTTAATAGATAGTCATATTGGTGATGCTGGTGCAATTGATCTATCAAAAAACACCACATTAAGCGAATTGGATGTTACTTTAAATCACATTGGGGATGAAGGTGTTAAAGCCTTAAATGCTAATCAAAGTTTTATTCATTTATACGATGACCTTCAGTATGGCGATAATTTAAAGGCAAAGAAAATGCTTCAAGCAAAAAAATTGGGTTTAAATAAAAAAGAATTACGACGATATCAAATGTATTGCAAGCATCATGCTAATCAGCTTGAAATTTGTAAGAAAATTTAACTATTAACTGTTTGTTTAAAAGGAACGAATTAATGAAAAAAAGAATATTGTTATGCTGTATCATAACAAGTGTTTTCAGTCTTCAAGCATACGCTTCTAATCGTTGCTTGGATCACATTGATGCGCTAGTAAAAAATAATCGATTAGATTTATCATTTTGTGAATTAGAGGCTAAAGATGTTTCATTTGTTGTGAATTATCTTAATCAGCATCCAGCAATTCAATCACTCGATTTAACTTGGAATACTAAAATTGGCTCTGCAGGCGCGATAGCATTGTCAAAAACAACAACAATAAATGAATTAATTATCCCTGCAACGCATGTTGATTCAGCTGGAGCAAAAGCAATTGCTAATAATCCATTTATTACAAAATTAGATATTTCGTGGAATGACGATATAAGTGATGAAGGAGGAATTGCCTTAGCGAATGATATCCATCTCAAATCTCTCGATATTTCATTGACAAAATGTACAGATAAAACCGCGATTGCATTTGCAAAAAATACTAGCTTACAGGACCTTAATATTGGATATAATAGCGATATTACTGATGCAGGTGTAATGGCATTGGCCGGTAATGTTGCAATTCAATCACTTGACATCAGTGATGCCAAAGTAACAAATGCCGGTGTTCAAGCCTTAGCTAAAAATCCACATTTGAAAAAATTGATTTTGGATTGGGCTCCTTTGAACAAGGACAGTGTGATTGCGCTTGCTAATAATAAAAATTTGACTTCTTTATCATTATTTAGAAGTAATATTGGAGATGAAGGCGCGATTATTTTAGCTGGCAATCGTGCTATCACCGAACTTGATTTAACAGACAATAGTATTCATTTGCAAGGTGCACTAGCAATTGCTGATCTTCCTCTCTTAACCACTTTGTCGTTCAGGCAGAGTATTGTAGCTGGAGATAAAAATCACATTGATGATCAAGCTGCAATTGCACTAGCAAAATTGCCGTCATTGATTGATTTAAATTTAAATGGCGCTGATATTACTTCAATTGGGGCGTCAGCACTTGCTCAAAATCAGCATCTTCAATCATTGGATTTAATGGGAACGCTAACGGATGATGATGCAATGACGGCATTTGCTGAGAATAAATCTATCAAAACATTAATTCTATTTTTCACCAATATTACTGATAAAGGCCTTGTTGCTTTATCTCATAATACTTCGATTGAAGATTTAGAATTAAATTTTAAGCGTTTCGGTGGTGAAGGTGAGGGGGTAAAATCACTTGCGAAGATGAAATCACTGAAGACTTTTTTTACATTTAATACTCGATTGAATTATCAAGATATTGATGCGCTTGCTCAAAGTTCATCAATCACTGAACTTCGATTGGAATCTTCTAATTTGAGTGACGAAGATGCAAGTTGTTTAGCACAAAATACTCACTTAAAGATACTTGATTTAATAGATAATCATATTGGCGATGCTGGTGCGATTGATTTATCAAAAAATGTGACATTAAATGAGTTGTATCTTGATTTAAATCGTATTGGTTCTAAAGGGATTGAGGCATTAGAGGCTAATCCAAATTTTATTCATTTAGGTATTGATGATCCAGATGGCGGTAATTTAAAAACAAAAGAAATACTTCAAGCCAAAAAAATGGGATTAAATAAAAAAGAATTACGACGATATCAAATGTATTGCAAGCATCATGCTAATCAGTTGGAATTTTGTAAGAAAGTTTAATTTGATTTGAGAATAAAATAAAGGCGCTAAATGCGCCTTTTTTATTAGGTTACTTTGATAATTTAATGATTATTTTATTTATTTTTATGAAAAATTCACGGTAAACGATAATATCCCATACCAGTATCGCTATGTTATAATATCCATATGTATTGTAACCAATTAAAATTTTTATAAAATAAATGGGAGCGTGCATATGTTGGACTCGCGAGAAGAAGAGAGAAAATTAGAAGAACTTGTATTAAAGTTAAATGTATTGCAAGGGAAACCGATTTGGTTAAGGGACGTTGATGAAATAATAGCTGATACTAATTATTATAAAGATTTAACTGTTCATCAGACAGATAATAATTACTCAGTAGAGGTTAATAAAAATTTACAATTACCAGTTAATCTTGAAGCTGGACTATTTAATCCGGATGATGACTCATATGAAATTGGAAGTGTGACTATACCAGGTAGAAGTTTGAATTTAATTCATGCCGAAACAGTCACTCTTCAACAAGCCACAAGCTATTTTGATAATAATTCATCTCTTTACGTGGGTGGAAGTACAAAAAAAAGTGATTTTGAGCAAATTCAGTCAATGATGAATTTTTTAGAAAATGATAATGACAAATTACAATTTCTTCAACATGTTTATAAAAAAATAGAGTCTGATAATAATGTAATATACAAACACACAGATCTAATTCATCCAAGATATACAGAGACACAAGCCGCGCATATAGAGAAATTGCAGCATTGGTATATTGATATTGTGTCTCAATCTAATGATCCAAGTTTTTTAAATGGTCTTAAAACTAATAGTAATAATAGTGTTAGCCCATATAATAAAGATTCTTTAATCAACTTTGCTCGGAAGAGAGATATGGTTAAAGGTCTTTTCACAAAAGAGATTACTCCAAGCAATAAAGTTAAGGCAGTTATTGAAGCGAGTGTTAAAAAAGAAATGGAAACAAAAAAAACTTCTATACAGCAAGAAACACCTAAACAGGAAGATAAAAATAGCTCGAGTTCGCCTCGGTCGAGTAAATAAAGTCGTAAATGTTCGCACAATTGTCATTCTAAGCCGATTGTCATCCTGAGCGTAGCGAAGGATCACTCAGTGAGTATTATGACATATTTTAGTGATCCTTCGCTACGCCCAGGATGACAATCGCGTGAATTGTTAAATAAAGAAAGTCTATCAGTTTATTATTGCCGCGGGTATTTATGCGAAACCTCATATTTTTAATTCATCGATTTTTTTTCTGTCCCAACCTCCACCTAAAGCAACGACTAATCCTACCGCCGCTGTCATTCTTAAACCAACAATATCAGCCGCATTTTTTTGTGCAGTATAAAGAGCTAATTGTGATGTGAGTACACTCGAAAAGGGTACTGTTCCTGCTTTATATTCATTAATGACATATTTTAATGCTTTTTGCGCGGTGATAGCGGCTTGGTTTTGCACCACGCCTTCATGAGTTAAAATGCGTAGTGTTGCTAAATTATCTTCAACATTTTGAAATGCAGCGAGTACGGTTTGTCGATATGAAGCAACCGTTGATAAATAACCATATTGCGCTGCGCGAACTGTTGCATTTCTTAAACCACCATCATAAATCAATTCAGATAATTGCGGACCATAAGCCCATCCCATTTCTGGCATTGAAATCCAATGCCCTAATCCTTGATTCACAAAACTGGCATTGCCCGTTAAAGTTAAAGTAGGAAAATAAGCGGCAACAGCGACACCAATTTGGGCGCTTGCTGAAGCCATCGTGCGTTCTGCTTGTGCGACATCAGGGCGGCGTTCTAATAAATAAGAAGGGAGTGCGAGAGGGACTACTGGTGGTTGGCCATGTAGAGGATGATAAACAAGCGAAAATGCGCTAGCTGGTATGCCAAGTAAAACAGCAATAGCATGCTCGTAAATCGCGCGATTCACACCATTATTAATCGCTAAGCTTTCAGCTGCTTCTAATTGACTTTTTGCTTGTAAAATATCACCGGCTGATATCACACCGGAATGATATTGATTAATCGTTAATTGGAGAATTTTTTTATCTGCACGAACGGTATCATCGAGTATCTGTTGATCGGTATCGAGTGCGCGCAATTCAAAATAAAAAGTTGCTAATGAAGCTTGAGAAGATAAACGCGTTGCACCAAATAATGCGGCATCAGCTTGTGCGGTTGCAGCGCTCGCTTCAACTTGTCTTCTTACTAATCCCCAAATATCAGGTTGCCATGAAGCATTAAATGAAATGGAATGGTTGTAAACGACTTTTGAATTTGATGTGGCTGCGATACCTGTGCTTGTTGAACCTGTTGGTAAAGTACCACTGCTTGATGTGCTGATAATAGAAGTTGAACCTGTCCCTTTTTGTCGTTGTAAAGAAAAATTTCCAATTAAAACAGGATAAAAATTAGCGCGCGCTTCATCAACTAAAGCTTGTGCTTGTTTAAAGTTATCATAAGCGGTGAGGACAGATTGATTGCAACGATTTAATCTTTCTTCTAAAGCAGATAAGGTGGGATCATGAAACATTTCCCACCATTTATTGTTGAGGCTAATGTTTGTTGGTTTTGCTATTTTCCAATCTTTATTTTTGATTTCTTTGAAATGGTAGGGGACTTGTGTTTTGGGGCGGTGGTAATCGGGGCCGACTGCGCAGGAGGTGAGGGATAAAGATAATATGATTAGATTCAGAGCTGTCGTCCAACAGCTTGTTACTATACTCAGACCTGTCGTCCCGCGGCTTGTCCGCGGGATCCAGAAACAATTAACAACATTAGCATATTTTTTCTGGATCCCGCGGACAAGCCGCGGGACGACAGGTGTGAGTGTAGCGACAAGCCGCGGGACGACAGATTTGAGTATCAATTTATTCTTCATTGAATAATTTCTTCCTTGGTCTATGATTCAAAACAAACGCATTTAATTTTAATCGAATCTTCTCAAAACTAAGATAAATCACAGGCGTGCTATATAACGTTAACATTTGACTTACAATTAATCCGCCCACAATCGCAATACCCAATGGTCTTCGTAATTCTGATCCTAATCCCATTCCAAATACTAAAGGCAATGCACCAAAAATAGCAGCACACGTTGTCATCATAATCGGTCGAAAACGTAAAGTAGCTGCTTCATATATCGCATCACGTGAAGATTTTTTTTCTTCGCGTTCAGCATGCAAAGCAAAATCAATCATCATGATGGCATTTTTTTTCACAATGCCAATTAATAAAATGATGCCAATCAAAGCAATAATACTTAAATCAGTATGTGTGATTAATAAAGCAAGTAAAGCACCAACACCTGCTGATGGTAAAGTCGAAAGAATAGTAATCGGATGAATTAAACTTTCGTATAAGATACCAAGTACAATATAAACCGCAAATAAAGCTGTGATTACTAAATACGTTTCATTTGCAAGCGATTGTTGGAAAGCTTGTGCCGTACCTTGGAATGTACCGCGAAGAGAAGCGGGGAGTCGCATTTTTTCTACTGCGCGATCGATGCGATTTACCGCATCACCTAACGCTGTATTTGATAATAAGTTAAATGACAAAGTAGCTGATGGCGCAAGACCTTGATGATTAACAGATAACAATGTATTAGATGGCGTAAATTGTGAAAAAGCAGATAAAGGTATTTTTAAATTAGTTGGTGATAATACATAAATTTGATTTAATGTTTCAGGATGTTGCCAATACGGCGGCGCTACTTCCATCACAACATGATATTGATTCATTGCAGTGTACATGGTTGATACCTGACTTTGTCCAAATGCACTATATAAAATCGCATCAATTTGTTGTGAGGTTAAACCAAAACGTGAAGCAGCATCGTGATTTACTGTTACATACACTTGTAAACCATGATTTAATTGATCACTATTGACATCTGCTATATTCGGTAATTTTTTTAATTGTGATGTGAGTAGGGGCGCCCAATGATTTAATACATTTAAATTATCAGCGGATAAAGTATATTGAAATTGTGCATTGCCCGATCTGCCGCCGATCAATAAATCTTGTGCAGCTTGCATGTAAAGTGTTGCGCCAGGAATGACAGCTAATGTTTTGCGTAAACGTGCAATGACACCATCAACTGATAAATGACGTTGATTTAATGCTTTAAGTGAAATATATAATGAGCCTGTATTTGTCGTATTGCCGCCCGGTCCACCACTGCCAACAAATCCGACTACATTTTCTACGGCAAGATCTGCATGAATTAATTTAACATAATCCGATAATTTATTTTGCATTGATTGAAACGAAATATTTTGATCAGCTTGAATATTAGCAATAATACGACCGGTGTCTTGCTGCGGAAAAAATCCTTTAGGGACAATAATAAATAATATGATAGTTAAAATAATACAGGCGATAGTTGCGCATAACATAAAAATAGGATGATGCAATACCCAGGCTAAACTATTATCATAATGTTTACGTAATTGTTCGACGCGTTGTTGATAAGGATTATGATTTTTCGGCCCACTTTTTTTCAAAAAAACAGCGCACATTGAAGGCGTAATCGTTAATGAAATCACGAGTGAAACTAAAATGGCAGTAGAAAGTGTCACGGCAAATTCATGAAATAAACGTCCGACAATGCCGCCCATTAATAAAATAGGAATAAATACGGCAATTAAAGATAAGCTCATAGAAATGACTGTAAAGCTTACTTCGCGCGCGCCAATTAAAGCGGCTTTTATTGGATCATCTAACACTTCAAGATGACGAGAAATATTTTCTAAGACAACAACAGCATCATCAACAACAAATCCTGTTGAAATCGTTAAGGCCATCATCGATAAATTATCTAAACTATAACCCAATAATTCCATCACACCAAAAGTGCCGAGTAATGATAAGGGTACAGCAACACCAGGAATAATCATTGCATTGAAATTACCTAAAAATAAAAATGTGACAAATATCACGAGTATCATGGCAATGATTAAAGTAATTTCTACATCAAATAAAGAAGTGCGAATCGTCGTTGTTCTATCCATTGCTTTAGATAAATGAATACTGGCTGGAATCGCGCTTTTTAAAATTGGCATAATATTTTGAATTTGATCTACTGTTTTAATTACATTAGCGCCAGGCTCTTTAAATATAATTAACAACACAGCTGGTTTACCATTAGATAAACCTGCGTTTCTTAAATCTTCAACTGAATCAACTGTCGTTGCTACATCTGAAATTCGAACAGGTCTATTATTTCGATAAGTAATAATGAGCGGCGCATATTGAGATGCTTTAAATAATTGATCAGAAGTATTGATTGCATAAGTGAGATTCCCAGATTGTAATTGTCCTTTGGGACTATTCGTATTAGCAGTGGCTAATGTTGATTTAACATCGGTTAACGCAATACCATAACTATTCAATTGGTTGGGATTTAATTCAACGCGAACAGCAGGCAGTGAAGAACCACCGACGATGACTTGTCCTACGCCATTTACTTGCGATAATCGCTGCGCAAGAATGGTTGATGCTAAATCATACATTTGTCCGCGCGTGTAATGATCTGAGGTTAAAGCCAGTATCAAGATAGGCGCATCAGCAGGATTTACTTTTCTGTACGTTGGTAAAGAGGGTAAATTGGTTGGTAATTGACTAAGCGAAGCGTTAATTGCAGCTTGAACATCACGCGCTGCGCCATCGATATTACGCGTTAAATCAAATTGCAAAGTAATTCTTGTTTGCCCTAAGGTGCTAGATGAAGTCATCTCTGTCACACCTGCAATCTTACCTAATTGACGTTCTAATGGTGTTGCAACAGAAGTCGCCATGGTTTCTGGATCAGCGCCTGGTAATGATGTTGAAACATTGATCGTGGGAAAATCAATTTGTGGTAATGGTGCGACAGGTAATAAATAAAAAGCAAATAATCCAGCAAGCGCAATACCTAAAGCAACTAATGAAGCAGCAATGGGACGATGAATAAAAACAGCGGTAATATTCATGTGTGCGTCCATCGAATAGTGGGCCGCCATTTTTTCATGCGGCTATAAGCACGATCAAACGTCAGATAAATGACGGGCGTAGTATAAAGCGTGAGTAATTGGCTCACCATTAATCCGCCGATGATGGCAATGCCTAGTGGTTGTCGTAATTCAGATCCCATACCAGAACTCATCGCTAAAGGAATCGCGCCAAACATGGCGGCTAATGTGGTCATTAAAATAGGACGAAAACGAAGTACCGCAGCTTCTTGAATAGCTTCACGTGGTGGTTTGTTATATTTACGTTCTTGTTCTAAGGCAAAATCAATCATCATGATGGCATTTTTCATCACAATACCAATCAATAAAATAATACCAATTAAAGAAATGATTGTGAGTTCTTTTCCTGTGATTATTAAGGCGAGTAATGCACCCACACTAGCAGAAGGTAAAGTAGATAAAATAGTGATTGGGTGAATATAACTTTCATATAAAATACCTAAGATAATATAAACAGCGATAATTGAAGCTGCCACTAACCATCCTTCATTTAATAATGTTTGCTGAAATATTTTTGCTGAACCAACGAAATTAGTTAAGACAGTTGGTGGAAGTGATAAATTATTTTTTGCTTGATTGATGGCATTGATAGCACTGCCAAGAGAAACATTTGGTGCAAGATTAAATGAAATTGTCGCGCTGGGAAATTGTCCTAATCGATTAATGACTAATGGTGCATAACCATGTGTGATAGTAGAAAAAGTATTTAAAGGAACAACATTATTTAGAATTGGAACGGTTGTGCTGGTTAAGCTTGTATTGCCGATTGAAGTGAAAGAAGTGGTTGGTTGATAAGTTGATTGTGCTGCAGCCGAATTTAAATAAATATGATCGAGAGAAATAGGTAAATTTTGTAATGAAGGTAAAACTTCAAGTACAACACGATATTGATTGCGTTGTGTAAACATAATTGAAACTTGCCGCTGTCCATAAGCATCATATAAAGTATCATCAATGGTTTGTGAAGTAATGCCTAAACGAGAAGCGGTATCTCTATCAATCATAATGGAAGTTTGTAGTCCTTTATTTTGTAAGTTAGAAGTCACATCTCTTAATTCTGGTAATTGGTTTAATTGACGAATTAATTTTTCTGTCCAAGTGGTAACTTCATCTGCGTTAGCAGAACTGACGCTATATTGATATTGATTGCGACTGACGATGGTATCAACCGTTAAATCTTGTACGGGTTGCATATAAAGTTGTGCGCCAGTAATTTGAGATAAAGTCGGTTGTAATCGTCGAATAATTGAGAGTGCACTTTCTTTTCTATCAGCAATAGGTTTAAGTGTCATTAATATGCGGCCACTATTCAAAGTAACATTCGTGCCATCAATTCCAATGAATGAAGAAATATTTGCAATCGCAGGATCAGTTAATATGACACGTGCAAGTGCTTGTTGTGCTGTCGACATGGCTGAGAAAGAAATATTTTGCGGCGCTTCTGAAATGCCTTGAATTAATCCCGTATCTTGAATTGGAAAAAAACCTTTTGGAATGACAAAAAATAATATCCCTGTTAAAACGAGTGTCATCATTGCAATAATTAAAGTTAAAGGTTGATGATTTAATGTCATATGTAATGAACGGCCATATGAATCAATAATATTTTTTTGAATGGTTAATGCTTTTTTTTCAATCGAAGTTATTTTTTTATCTTTTTGATGTTTTAATAATTTTGCACATAACATTGGCGTGAGGGTAAGTGAAACAAAAGCAGAGATTAAAATGGTGACGGATAAGGTAACAGCAAATTCACGAAATAATCGACCAATCACATCTCGCATAAAAAGCAGCGGAATAAGTACGGCAATTAATGAGACTGTTAAAGAAACAATGGTAAAACCAATTTGTGCAGCACCTTTCATGGCGGCATCAAAAGGAGAATCGCCTTGTTCAACATAACGTGTAATATTTTCAATCATGACAATGGCATCATCTGCTAGAAATCCGGTCGCAATGGTGAGTGCCATTAAAGTTAAATTATTTAATCCATAACCAAATAAATACATCACGCCTAATGTGCCAATAAGTGATAAAGGAACGGCAATACTCGGGATCATCGTCGCAGCAAAATGACGTAAAAAAATAAAAATCACTAATACAACTAAAATTAAAGCAAACAGCAAATCAAATTGAACATCAGCAACAGAAGTGCGAATGGTAATCGTGCGATCCGTTAAAAGCGAAATATTAATGGCATGTGGCATAGCATGTTTTAATTGTTGAAGTAATACTTTAACGCGATCAGCCACTTCAATGACATTTGCACCAGGCTGACGTTTGATATTAATAATGACAGCAGGGGTTAAATTTTTCCACGCAGCAAGTTGTGTATTTTCAGCGCCATCAATCACATTTGCAATATCAGATAAACGAACGGGTGCATTATTTCGATAAGCAACAATTAATGGTTTATATTCTTTACTCGAAAGTAATTGATCATTTGAATTGATGGTATAAGAAAGTCGTTTGCCATCAAAATTACCTTTTGCTGCATTAACATTTGCTGTGATGATGGCGTTACGGACTGCTTCTAATGTTAATCCATATGAGACTAGTGCATCAGGATTCATTTGCACACGAACAGCAGGCCGCTGACCGCCGCTAATACTCACGAGCCCCACACCAGTTTGTTCTGAAATTTTTTGCACGAGACGTGTATCCGCATAATCTTCAACTTGAGTGAGCGGCATGGTTTTTGAAGTGAGTGCTAATGTGATGATGGGTGTGTCTGCAGGATTCACTTTGCTATAAATAGGCGGATTAGGTAAATCAATCGGTAAATAACTGGTTGCTGCATTAATCGCAGCTTGAACTTCTTGTTCTGCGACATCTAAACTCATGTCTAATGAAAATTGTAATGATATAATAGATGAACTATTGGAACTGGTTGACGTCATTTGATCAAGCCCTGGCATTTGTCCAAATTGTTTTTCTAAAGGAGCGGTGACAGAAGATGTCATCACATCAGGACTTGCGCCTGGATAAAATGTCACAACTTGAATCGTGGGATATTCGACTTCTGGTAAAGAAGAAACAGGTAATAGTTGATAGGCTAAAATACCGGTTAATAATAAAGCTAACATTAAAAGGGAAGTCGCAATTGGTCGTTGAATAAAAGGGCCTGAGATATTCATAACAAAACACGCCACCAAGATTGTTGCGCGTCGATTTTAGATTTTACTTCAGGTTTTAATAATGATTGTGATGATTGCGCTACATTAACTTTTGAACCTTCAATTAATTTATCAGCACCTTCTGTAATGACTAATTCATTTGGTTGAATACCAGTAGAAATTGTTGTGTTTTCACCATTAGTCACGCCGATTTTTACTGGTTTCATTGTCACTGTAAGATCATCTTTCAAAGCAAAAACAAAAGGACCTGCTGCACTATATTGAATAGCGGCTGTTGGTAAAATGGTTGCGTTCATTAATGTATTAATCAGTAATTTCACATTGACAAATTGACTGGGGAATAATCGATTATCTTGATTAGCAAATTGTGCGCGTAATTTAACAGTGCCAGTCGTAGGATCAACTTGATTATCAATTGTTAATAAATAACCTGTTGCTAATTTGATTTCCTGATTACGATCGTAACAGTCTACGGGTAAAACATGCTGACTATAAACAAGTTTGGCAACAGCAGGAATATTATCTTCAGGTAAAGTAAAAATAACAGTAATGGGATTTAAGGTATTAATCACTAATAAACCATTGGTATCGGTTGTTTGCACGATGTTGCCAGGATCCACTAAACGTAAACCAACGCGTCCACTAATCGGTGATGTGATGTGTGCATAAATTAAATTAACTTTGGTTGCTTGAATTAAACCTTTATCTGTTTTAACAGCGCCTTGATATTGATGGACCAAAGAAATTTGTGTTGCTAAAGTTTGTTGAGCAACCGAATTTTGTTTCCATAAGGTTTGATAACGTTTTAAATCAATGCGCGCATTAACAAGGAGCGCCTTATCACGTTGTAATTGTCCTTGATATTGCATTAATTGCGCTTCAAAAGGACGCGGATCAATTTGCGCGAGTAAATCACCTTGTTTAACCAGTTGGCCTTCTTTGTAAAACACATTTAATAGCGTGCCATTTACTTGTGTGTGAACGGTGACGCTGTAAGTCGGTGCAACATTCCCAATCGCAGTGAGATAAACAGGGACATTACTCGTAGCAACTTTAGCAAGGACAACTTGAACGGGAAGATTATTAGAAGCTGTTTTTTTATTTTCGTTTTCTGTTTGTGAGAGTTTAATAAAAGCTAAAATACAAAGTAGGATAATCCAAAAGAGAAGATGTCTGTGCAAAGGTTCTTTTTGCTTTTTAGATGGCGGCGTGGGAGATTCCATCCTGGTCACATGTCCTTTTAATAGGAAATTTCTGCGTTTGAACAGAAATTTCTAGTCAATATGACAAGTTACCTATTTTATGGAATTTATTCAACCACGAGTGTCTTAGGGTTTCTTAGGAGTCCAAGTATTAACAATCGGGCAACATAGTATAGCCGTGGAAGTTTCGGTTTGACTAAAAACATAGCCTGTATTGTAATAATTGCTTATCCACATGGACCTACCGGTTCCTTTTCCAAGCGCTTGAGAAACGGCGACATAATTTTGAGGGCATGTCACGTATACATTTGTACCATTAGATCTACTATTATCTATTGCATCCATATGAACGTTTCGAGTTCTTAGAGGGATACACTTCGGATCTTTCCATGGTTCTTGCGGATCTTTCTTTGGATCTCCTGTATAAGTTACCTGTGTTTGATGTTGCATAGGAATTACTTTTGGGGGGCCAAATGGTGGATTGGTTGTATCGGCGAATAGGGTTCCTGCACTTAAAGCTAACCCACTGAAAATAAATACTTTTTTGATAAAACTGCTGCTCATACATGACCCCCATTTGTGTTAACCTTTTACTTCAAGGTCTTAATGTGATTCACTAATATTATAGCATATCTTTAACATTCTACAGTCGAAATAGCCACTTAGCTAGCTCTACCATTACCTCTGTATCTTTGTTGCAATAAGCTAACATAGCTTCTTTTAATTGCTCTTTTTCTTTAAATGAAATATCAGGTGAAATAAGCTGTTCAAATCCGCGCTGTGCATCATTTCCATTTGCAATTTGCATGCCTTCATAACTCTGCGATTCGCCAAGGAGCGCTGGGGCGACACTCTTTAAACTAAAACTGCCAGCAAATGCGCGATCATAAACATAGTCACGAATAATAGGTAAGGGATCTACCATGCGTGTAATTAAATTTTCAAGGTCTTGTTTATGTTCTTGCGAATAATCTGCTAACGCTTGAATGCGTTCAGATTCAAATTGACTAAAGTAAGCGACGATTGATCCTGATGTACCGCAAGATTTTAGTAAAGCAGGAATAAGTGTTTCTCGAGGATCATCGTTTGTTTCATGTAAAAATGCAGTGTGAGTTGTTTTTTCATTTGGTGTTTGCCATACATGCACACTAAATTGAAAGGGAACATGATGATAAGGCCCACAACCTTCGAATCGAGGAATGGCGGGATTAACCGTTTCAAAATCTAAAAACACTAATGGAAATTGCCATGTCGATAAATTTTTTTGTATTGCATCATGATCAATAAATCTTTCACCTGTCTTTTCGTAATTTAATACACGTGTTTGTAATTCAGAAAAATCAAAATCAATCGCATTCGCATCAGATAAATGAATCACTCCTTGCTGATATAAATCCCATTTTTTATTTTTAATTTGCGGCAAATTAAATATGCTGATCTCAGGGATGTTTTGCCAGCAATGTGATTTGAATGGACACACTGTCGGCAATAAACAATAAGGACCAATATCAATATTTGGAATGTTTGGTTGTTGTAATGTAGTAAAAATTTCATGAAGCTTTGGTTGAATAGAAAGATAAGTAGCGCGCACTTCATCGGTAATATCAACTTCTTTAAATAAATTGTCGAGATGAGGATAACGACATTCTGAATTTAAATGCAAAATAGAAATTTTTTCGAGTGGTATACCTGATTTTGAAACGATCCATGCTTGTAATGCTGTATCAGTAATATGTTCTGGTTTGACTTTCGTTGTCGATTTCACTTCAATTAAATGAAATCGTTTTGTTTCAGGATTTAATTTTAAAATATCAATACGGGCGTAACATCGTTGATAAGCAAAAGCAGCTTCAAAAAGAATAGTTGTTTGATTTTCAATTAAACGTTGTGTCGTTGATAAAGCGCCATAAAAATCCCATGGTTGATTATTGATTAAAACACCGTCAGGATAATATTTTCTTGCTTCACGACCGACTTCATTACCTTGATCAAATAAAGCTTGTGTTGCAGCATCAACAGGTGGTTCTAATTCAGGATGATGTATGGTGAGATAAATTGCTTTCAAGCAGCGAAAGCCGCGTAATAATTTTGTTTTGCTTAATAATTTGGGTATGGGTTTCATTGGGGTTCCTTATTTTTTTATTTTATCTATCCAATTGACTCACTTTGAAACTATTAACTGCAGGTTGACTGCTTAATTTAACATTATGCATTGTCGGTTGATCGCTCACTAATCGTGGGTCAATTTGAATCATTTCATTTTCTTGCACATTACATTTACCATCTTTTTCATTTAAGCAGGGTAATGGTAATGTTTCATTTAAGTTGTTAGGTTGTTGCATAATATTACTGATATCCGTTGGTACAGATGATGTTACATTAGGTGTCGGTACAGGTACAGGTATAGGTACAGGTGTTGGTGGTACAACACCATTAATACTTAAGAAGTTGACGAATTGCATGGTTGTACCATTGACAGTAACGGAGCTGACACCGCCTGGAACGAAGTTGATAACGGCGGAATTAGGAACAGTAGCAACATCTAACCCAGTTGAAGAGACATAAACCAAGAAGCCATTGAAGAAGAGCGGGTCATTAATAGAACCAGTCTTTGCACCCGTTAGATCCACGGTATTGGTCTTGTTAGGCGTATTGGGCAAGTAGATGGAGTTATTATTGATAGCATTGCCATTAATGGTATTGATGTTTGAGAAGTCGACCGTGCTGCCATTATTTGTTGCAACACCGCTATGGACGTCTGCATTGAGTTGAACATTAACGTCATTATTGTTGCTGTCGTTGTAAGTAAATGTTGATGTACTGTTGCTGCCTGTAACATTAGACGCGCCGCTAGAATTTACTGTCGCATTATTAAGAACAATTTCATTGCCTGTTGCATTAAAGCTGGAGAGGGATGTTGAGTTACCAATGTTGCCATTGAATGTGACTGTTCCATTATCGGCACTAGCGGAGAATGGATGATTGCCATTAATTGTATTGTTGAATGTGATATCGCCATTTTGGCTGATGAAGTTGGCATCGTTGACCAGACTGACGACGCTGCCTATCGTTTGACTGCCGACAGTGGTGGTTGTGGTGCCGCCGTAAACAATATTGGCAATATTGATGGTTGTGCTGGTGAGTGGTGTAGTGTTACCGATTTCACCGTTCATGTATAAGGTTCCTGCGCTATTGGTGCCGCCGCCATTGATAGTTAAGTTTCCAGCGCCATTGATATTGTTGTTTATGACAAATGAGCCGCTGTTGCCGCCCGGCGTTGTATCCTTTACTGTAATCGTATCGTTGCTACTTGATGCAAGTGTAATTGGAATATTCAATATAGAGGCTGTCGATGATGTGCCTTCTCCTTCTGTGGTGAGGTTACCAGTGTTTAAAGTGATGCTATTGCCAAGATTATTGGCGATATTGGTGTTTTGGCCAACGTTGATATCAAAGGTACCGTTACTTTGTGCAACAACTGAAGAATATCCTAGCGCGCCACTGTTGGTGACGCTAAAAGTTGCGCCATTGACAGTGGTTGTGCCTGAATAACTGCTACCGGGGAATAACCCTGTGTTATTGTGAGAGAGGACGAAGGTACCCGCATTGACATTGATGTTGCCGCTGCCGATGACACTGCCGCTTACGGTTGTGGTACCTGTGTCAGTAATATTTAAAGCACTACCGTTCGCGAGATTGCCTGTTCCGCTCAATGTGATATTGTTGCTGCCGCCAATCGTTGCATTACCACTGACGCTAAAGTTATTCGTCACAGGATTGCTGAGTGCTATTGCAGCTGATAATGTGCCGCCATTCAATGCGAGGCTTCCTGTGCCTAATGGATTAGCATTATTGTTATTGACTTGCAGTGCGCCAGTGTTTAGAGCAATTGCGCCGCTGTAACTACTTTCACTACCGCTCACTTTTGTTGTGCCCGCGTTAATATTGATAGCGCCTGTGCCGCTCAAGTTACCGACAAAGTTGGTGATACCGCTATTGCTGATGGCAACGCTGCCGCTATTCAATGCGCCTGTACCATTAAAGGTGATGTTATTGCTGCCGCCAATGCTTGCTGCGCCGCCTACTGTGACGTTGTTAGCTAAAGCGACTGTCGTGGAAGCAGTGAAGGTGCCGCCGTTTAAGTTCAAGATGCCAGTGCCTAATCCGTCATTGGCGGATGCAGTTAATGTGCCGTTTGTTAAAGTGACATTTCCGCTGTAAGTATTATTGCTACCTGTGCTGCCCATCACGACAGTGCCGCTGCCATTAATATTCAATGCACCGCTGCCGCTTAACAGACTGCCGCTAGCAATGGTTAAGCTACCACTGCTGTTAATGGTATTACTGTTAGTGACGGCTATGGCACCTGTTGTCAAACTATGCGTGCCGCTGCTTTGCAATGTAGCGCCGTTTAAATTGATATTATTAGTGACATTGCCGGATGCTGCGGCAATATTAAATGTTGCGCCTGAATTGACATTCACTGTACTGGTACCAGCGCCGCCTATATTGGTAATAGTTAAGGTACCGCCGTTCACATTGGTGGTGCCGCTAAAGCCGCTATTGTTAGTTGATAACAACAAGTTGCCGGTTCCAATCTTATTTAAGGTTACGCCGCTGCCTGATATAGCACCGGATACAGTCAATGCATCATTACTGTCTACATCAATCATGGATGTGCCGTTTAATGCGACACTGCCGCTGATGGTACTAGCTGCACTGCCATTATTACTGACTATGGTACTGCCATTATTCAAGATGATGTTATTGGGTAATGAAAGTGAGCCATTTAAAATCATAGTGGCATTATTAGCTGCATTCAATGTGATTGCACTTCCGCCTAAGGCTGCACTGTTATCGACTTGTAAGCGGCCGAGGTTAACGGTAATGCTGCCTTGAGTAGCACCACTACCAAATGAATTGCTGCCTGATAATTCGAGTTGACCTAAACCGACTTTATTAATCGCAACACCGTTTGCACCAGAAGTGATACTGCCTGAGATCTTGAGATCATTAGAAGCGACTAAAGCTAGGGAAGCGCTAGCAGCATTATCTGCGTTGAAGGTGACATTGCCGGATAATTGTGCGGCATTGCCTGTGGTAGTAGAAACTAATGCACTGCCATTATTAAAGTTCAAAGCATTGCCTACATTTAATGCTGAGCTGCCAGAGAAGACAGCAACCGCATTATTTGCAAAGGTGGCGCTTGCAGCAGCATTACCTAAGGCAGCGCTATTTTGAACATTCACGGCACCTGCATTCACCAGCGTGCTGCCTGTGTAAGTATTAGCATTGGTTAAAGTGACGATGCCATTGCTATTCAAATTCAAGGTGATATTGGAACCGCTTAATACACCAGATAAGGTATCATTGCCTGCTATGTTGACATTATTGCTGCCACTCATGGCGATATTGCCTGCTAAGGTCGTTGTGCTAGCGCCATTTGTATCAGATAAAGTTGCACTGTTTAAGTTAATGGCGTTATTAAAGCTGGATGAAGTAGGCAATGGTGAAATATCAAATGTTGCACCGCTATTTGCAGTTACACTGCCGCTACTGACTGCACCCGTATTGGCAATACTTAAGGTACCGGCAGAAATGGTGGTGTTGCCCGCATAACTATTCGCAGCAGTCAGCGTTAATGTGCCAGTATAACCACCGGTTGTATTGATGTTGAAATTATTAATATTGCTACCTATGGTGCCTAGTGAGCTGCTGCTGTCATTCATATTGATACTTAAATTCTTGCCGCTGCTTGCACCATTGACACTCGCTGCTTGAATATCAAAACCGGATAAAGTGGTGGAATTATTTAAAGTGACTGCACCTTGATAATTTTGATTACCTGTTGTGGTGATACTACTGCCGGCAATATTGACTGCATTAGTTGTTAAATTAGATAAATTGCTTACTGTGCCGTTTAAGTTAGATGTGCTGCTATCAGCCAAGACTAATGCGTTTGAATTACCGGTGACATTACCCAATGTAATACCTGTACCCGTCATCGCTACGTTATTACCCAATGAAACAGCGCCGTAAGTTTGTCCGCCCGTTGTGTTAATTTGTTGTGAACTGGTGCTAATGTTGCCGCCATTCAAATTCAAAGTGCCAACTGTTGAGCTTAAGCTTGCTAATGAATTGGTTTGACCAATGTTATTGTTGAGTGTGATGCTGCCTAAGCCGCCTAAGTTCAAGATACTAATGCCTGCTGATGTGTCATTAATATTTCCATTTAAGACGACTGCATTGCTTGTATTAGCTGTGATGGTGCCGTTGACATTAACGGTGACAGCACCATTTAAGGTATTGGTTGAAGCATTGCTGCTAGCAATAGAACCGCCTAAGGTGAAGGCATTATCTAATTGCATGTTCGTTCCGGTTAAATTCAAGGTACCGTTAATGACAGCAGAGGCAGCACTTCCACCTAAGCCATCTGTTGCATTGCTGACTGTTATGCTAGCACTTGATCCGACTGTTGTTGAACCCGTAAAGCTGCTGTTATTACCTGCTAAGGTGACACTGCCTGCGCTTTGATTGAGTGAACCGCTGCCGCTTAATGCGCCATTAAAGATGGTGCTGGCTGAATTGCTGATGTTGACTGTGTTATTCACACCGCCATTGCCATTGAATGTTAGATTATGGCTGCCAGATACGGCGATGTTGCCGCCAGTACTAAAGTTATTACCGATAGCGGCTGCGGTACTGCTTTGTATCGCGCCGCCATTTAAAGCGAGTGAGCCGCTACCCAAGGCATTCGTTGCAACACCAATTTGCAAGGTACCGGTTGTTAAGGTCGTGGTGCCGCTATAATTGCTGTTATCTGCACCTGAGACAACAAACGTGCCGCTGCCATTATTCATAGTGAGATTGCCCGCACCGCTTAAACTACCGCTTAAGGTGGTAGTTGCAGAATCAGTGAGGTTTAATGTATTGCTGCTATTTAAGGTACCTGTGCCACTTAAAGTTATGTTGTTTGAACCGGTGACTGATACATTGCCGCCTAAGCTAAAGTTATTTGCTAATGCAGTCGTGAGTGAAGATTGTAATGAACCGCCGTTTAAAGCGAGTGATCCTGAACCTAATGCATTGGTTGCGACACCGATTTGCAGCGTACCGGTTGTTAATGTTGTGCTGCCGCTATAACTGCTGTTATTCGCACCTGAAACAATGAAAGTACCGCTGACATTATTCATGCTGAGATTACCAGCGCCGCTTAAATTACCGCTTAATGTCGTTGTAGCAGAATTCGTTAAGCTCAATGTGTTGCCGCTTGCCAGTGTACCTGTACCGCTTAATGTCACATTATTAGAACCGCTCACTGCTGCATTGCCGCCTAAGCTAAAGTTATTTGCTAATGCGGTATTGACTGAAGATTGTAAGGTGCCGCCGTTTAATGCAAGTGATCCTGTGCCTAAGGCATTGCTTGCAACACCCACTTGTAAAGTACCGCTAGTGAGTGTGGTTGCACCAGTATAACTACTATTGTTAGCACCAGAAATAATGGCAGTGCCTGTGCTGTTATTGACAGTGATATTACCCGCACCGCTTAAATTATTGCTTAAGGTGGTGGTTGCACTATTAGCAATGGTTAAGGTATTGCCGCTTGCTAATGTACCTGTGCCACTCAAGGTCATATTATTAGAGCCGTTCACTGAAGCATTGCCGCCAACGCTAAAGCTGTTAGCTAATGAAGTGGTGACTGAAGATTGCAATGCACCGCCGTTTAAATTCAATGAACCTGTACCTAAAGCATTGCTTGCCACACCGACTTGTAATGTACCGCCAGTGAGTGTGGTGGTACCAGTGTAACTACTGTTGTTAGCACCAGAAATGATGGCGGTACCACTACTGTTATTCACAGCGAGATTACCCGCACCACTTAAATTACCGCTTAATGTAGTAGTGCCTGTATTGCTGATGGTTAAAGTATTACTGCTTAATGTACCTGTATTGCTTAGGGTCAAATTATTAGAACCATTGATAGCTGCATTGCCGCCAACCGTAAAGGCATTGGCGATGGAGACGGTTGTTGAAGATTGTAATGCACCGCCGTTTAAAGCTAATGTGCCGCCGCTGCCAAAGGAAGCATTATTGCCAGAGATTAAGGTACCAGCACTTAAAGTGGTATTACCGCTATAAGTATTCGTTCCGTTTAATGCGAGTGAACCACTGCCTGATTTGCTGAAAGCAGAAATATTACTTAATACACCGCTAAACACACTGCTTGTTCCGACATTGCTGACTGACAAGCTATTGCCGCCGCCAGCAATACTGCTTGCATTAATATCACCGGCAGAAGAGGTGAGGGCAGCATTTGTGCCTAAAGTGAGGGCGTCACTATAAGATTGATTACCTGAGGTCGTGATCGTGCTGGCATTGATGGCATCACTGCCGCCGCCACTTAAACTTAAGCTGGCGATATTCACATTACCGCCTAAGGTGTTACTGGTGCTGCTGGTTAAACTCAAACTGTTAGCGCCCGTGATGCCGCCGACAGAAATTGCACCTGATCCTGCACTCAAGCTGCTGCCACCGGTGAGTGAAACAGTGCCGAGTGAAATGACACTGTTAGTGGTATTGACAGAGCCATTTAATGTCAAGGTGCTGGCAGTTTCAGTGAGACCATTGGTGAAGTTAAAGCTGCCGCCGTTACCTAAGGTCACACCATTCGTATTATTGAAAGTGGTTGCGGTAGTGATGGTATTCGAAGAACCATTCATCACCACTGCATAAGGTTTCGCAAAAGTGGTTAATGTACCTAAAGTTGTGTTAGCAGAGAAGGTGACGGCGCCGCTAGCATTACTACTATTTTGCAGTGTTAATGTTTCACCTGAACCATTGACTATGCCATTAAAGTTGACCGCGCCGCTCGTACCAGCATTGACCGTGATGTTATTAGTCAGATTAATGGTGCCTGTGCCAACCGGTGCAATGGTAATTGCATTGCTGCCACCAGATGAAATATTACCGCCTAATAAGATATTGCCGTTTGTGCCAACATTATCTTGCAAGGTCACGCTGCCTGTTGCAGTGAGTGAAGCGCCATTTTGTATTTGAATAGCAGCTCCTGCTGTTGCACCACCCAGACCATTCAAGTTAGAACCGGTGATTGTCAAATTGCCGGTTGTGTTGACTGATCCAGTGCTTCCGATGAAGACACCGCCTGTGCCTGTTTGAGCCGCATCACCGTTTAAGGCCAGATTATTAGAGCTTGAGAGTGAACCGTTTATTGTGATGAATCGATTGACTTGGAAGATGACTGGCGAAGTAAAGCTTAAGGTGCCGCCCAAGGTCAAGTCATTACCATTACCTTGTAAGCTGATATTACCGCCGCCAACTGTTGGGTTAGATGCTAGGTTCACACCACCGCCCAATGTTAAAGTACCGCCTGTGCCTGGTGTGGAATCCAAAGTAGCATTGATGATTAATGGCGTAGCGGTGCCAGTGGAATTATTGGCTGCGGTTAAGTTGATATTGCTGCCATTACTCGAAATAATACCAGAGTTAACCGTTAAATTACGTTCGGAGGTATCAGGTGATAAAGTGGTGATATTAATATTACCGCTAACGGAAATCGTACCATTCGTCGTTAATGCACCCGTATTGGTAATGGATGTGACACCGCTGCCTAAAGTAGATGCGCCAATGGATAACAAGCTGCCTGTATTATTCAATGTGACATTATTGGCGCCGCTATTATTGAGTGATACCGTACCTGTTAAGTTATTGCTATTGCTATTCAAGTTGATTACACCAGCTCCACCATTAAAGGTCACAGCACCAGCCGATGCTGCTTCTGTAATAGCGCCAGTTTGTGAAATGCCTAATCCGCTAATGCTTAAAGCGCCGCTGCCAACACCCGAAGTGCCTAAGCTCAATGCGCTCACATTCGTTAAAGTAACAGCATTTGCACCGCTATTACTGAGTGATACGGCACCGCTAAAGTTATTGTTATTAGCTAAGTTGATGACATGAGCGCCCGCTGTTAAGGTAACAGCACCAGCGGATGCAGCTTGTGTCACCGTACTTGCGCCGGATTCTGAAATACCTGCGCCTGTTAAGTTTAATGTGCCTGTGCCCACACTGGAATTACCTAATGTCAAAGCACTGACGTTAGTTAATGCGACATTATTGGCGCCGCTATTGTTGAGTGAAACAGCGCCGCTAAAGTTATTATTATTAGCTAAGCTAATGGCGTTTGAACCGGCGTTAAAGGTCGCAGTGCCAGCAGATGCGGCTTGCGTGATAGTACTTGCACCTGATTCTGATATACCAGCACCCGTTAATGCTAAGTTACCCGTACCCACACTTGAAGTACCAATACTGAGTAAGACACCACTATTGACTATCGTTACATTATTGGCACCGCTATTATTGAAGCTCACAGTGCCTGTGAGGCTGTTATTGTTTGCTAAATTAATTACGCCAGCACCAGCGTTTAAGGTGACTGCACCGGCTGATCCTGCCTCTGTAATCACATTACCACCCGATTGAGAAATACCCACACCATTCAAGGTCAAGGTACCGCTGCCGACGCCTGAACTGCCAATGGCAAGATTAATACCGCTATTAGTGACAGCCACATTATTGTTACCGCTATTTATTAATGAAACTGCGCCGGTAAAGCTGTTATTTTGTGTTAAGGTAATGGCATGGCTGCCTGCACTAAAGCTAGAAGTGCCAGGCACCGTGAGTATGCCGCTTTGTGTGATGTCGCCTGATGTGCTAATCGTTAAGTTACGACCGACGGTAGAAGCGGCCAATGTCAATGCGATATTATTATTTAATGTCACATCATTCGTACTGCTATTCGATAAAGTGACTGCGCCTGTTAATGCGTTGCTTGCGCTATTCAAGGTAATGGCATTTGCGCCTGCACTAAAGTTGGAAGTCCCTGAAACAGTCATCGCGCTCGATTGAGAAAGGGCTCCCGTATTAGCAATGACTAAATTACCGACGGATTGACTGATGCCTGTGATACTTAATGCGCTTCCATTAGTCAATGCAATATTACCGCTGGTTGCATTCGTTGCATTAAAGCTGGTGACAGTATTGGCATTATTCAATGTTGTGCCGCCAACAGAACTCGTTGTCAGCAAGGCACCGTTTATCGTGCTCGCTCCTGTTTCTTGAACGGTTCCGGCTGTTGCTGTTAATGAAACATTACCGCCCGTGCTGACACCCGTGCTTAAATTACCCGTGCTTAATACAATATTGCGTCCCGCTGTCAAACTGATACCGCCTGAAGTCGTATTAATATTAGATGAAGCAGTAATATCATTAGCAGCGCCTGTATCTGTTGCGCTAAAGGCATTCAAAGCTTTTGAACCGCCAATGGTGCCGCCCAAGCTCAAACTACCTGCACCGGAATTGACAGTTAAGCTGTTGCTGCCTGCATTATTGCTATCGATAGCAGCCAGTGAAATCGCACCGCCGCCTGATGTCAGTGAGCTATTGCCATTGACGGTTGCAGCTCCCAAGGTGATGACATGATTTGTTGTACTGATGCTGCCATCTACAACCGTGCTAGATGGATTGGAGGCATTGCCAGAAGTAGTGAGTCCGCCAGTAAAGGTCAGCGTGCTAGATGGTGCACTGCCCAAGGTGACTGTGCCTGTATTCAAGAAGTTAACAGCATTGGTGATGGCAGTCGTTGTGCCATTCAATGCGACATTATATCCAACATTTGAAGTGACTAAGCCTCCCAAAGTGACATTGTTACTAAAGGTGACTGATTTTGTTGCGGCAGCATTAGCTGTCAAATTAAATGAAGCGCCTGTGACGGTGTTATTGAAGTTGAGATTACCACTATTATTACTTGTCAAAGTAGGTGAGGTAGTTAATGTGACTGCATTGCCATAGGTTTGATCATTAACCGTTGTGATATTTGCGCCTATTGTGGTGGAACCGCTTGCGCCTGTTGTTAAACTCGTCGGTGCTACGCTGCCGCCTACAATACCATTCAATGTTAATGCGCCAGCACCAGAGAAGATCAGGACATTTGCGCCGTTAATAGTACCAGTGGTATTGCTTTGGCCGACCGTACCTAAGGTCAATGAATCTCCGCTGTTAGTGATACCAATGGTGGTTGCACCTGCTAAGGTGATGGTGCCATTAACCGTATTGGAAGTAGAACCAGCCGTGGCTAATGCGCCTGCATTGCTGATACCTGTACCGTTCAACGATAAGTTATTAGCAACAGTAATCGCATTACTCAAGAGTAATTCACCACCAGAACTGACGGTTGCTGTACTTGTTCCTAGCGCTGTGTTGTTAGTGGCATTGATAATACCCGTATTGATATTCGTACCGCCGCCGTAAGTATTAGCATGTGAAAGGACGTAAGTACCGCTTCCTACTTTGGTCAAAGCGAAATTACTACCGCCGTCTGAAATGGCATTGCTTAATGTTGTCGTGCCTGCACCGCCGACAGAGGTATTGCCGCTCAACACAACCGTGCCGCTAAAGCTATTCGTTGCATCATTGACAAGGGCACCGCTGCCGCTGCCATCACCATTTAAATTCAAATTATTTAATATGTTAGAGCCTAAACTTGAAGTGACATCTAAAATGGCATTGTTAGCAACCGTGGCAAGGCCTGTACCCACACCGGCTGCATTACCCAGCAAGATAGTGCCGGCATTAATATTGGTGCCGCCCGTGTAAGTATTTACACCGCTTAAACTCAAGACGCCAGCACCTGATTTGCTCAGTGCGTTACTGCCTGCTGCAATGCCTGCATAAACTAAAGTGCCGCTGTCGACTTGTATGCTGCTGTTTGCATTCAAGGCAATGCCGCGATTCGCATTCAAGGTAAATCCGCCAGAAGCTTCTAAGGTACCGCCGTTTAAGACTAATTGTCCGGCTGTAGCAGAACCGGGTGCTGCGCCAATATTATTGTCTGCTGCAATACTCAAATTACCAGCGGTCAATGTCGTTATACCCGTATAAGAACTCGCGCCTGATAAGACTTGTGTCGGTGTGCTGCTGCCTGAGAGATTAATCACTAAACTACCGCTGCCGCTAATCGCACCGGCATAGCTTGTACTGCCGCTACCAGCATTCGCAATAGTTAAAGCACCTGAACCTAAGCTGACATTACCACCTGTGCCGCCACCGCCTGCTAAGGAAGCAATGCTATTGTTGAAATTATTCAAGTTCAAAGCAGCAGAGGCGACATTCGCGAGACTGACTGCGCTGCTTGCAGAGAAGCTGTTTGCAGCACCGGCTTGCAATGCGCCTGCACTAATTGTGGTCGTGCCTGAATAGGTGTTAGCACCACTTAGGATTTGTACTGGTGAGCTGCCGCCGGATAAGTTAATTGTCAAACCACCTGTGCCACTCATCACGCCAGCGAAACTGGTGCTGCTGCCATTATTGGAATTCACGATGCTTAAAGTGCCAGAGCCTAAGACCACATTACCACCCGTACCACCACCGCCTGCCAAAGAAATAATCGTGTTGCTGAAATTATTTAAATTCAAATTAGCGCCGGCTGTATTTGCCAAAGACACCGCACTGTTTGCAGAAAGACTACCAGCAGCGCCTGCTTCTAACGTACCGCCAGAAATGGTCGTTGTACCGGAGTAATTGTTACTGGTGCCATTGAATTCTAATATGCTAGAAAGTTTCTTATTTAATCCGCCTGTACCCGTGATGGATCCGTTCAATTGTGTCGTGCCATTAACAAGGAAATTATTATTCGTTCCTGTTAGACCAATGGCATTAGTTAGGGTAGTTGCAACCGACGTCAATTGCGCAAAACTGCCCGCTGCGCTGCTGTCAAAGGTAATGGCATTGGTATTCGTTAAGCCTGCATTTAAGTTTAGTGTGGCTGTGTTGGAAGCGGTTGGTGTGACGAAAATAGCACCGCCGCCTGATGGGCCTATGGCGCCTGCCGTGATAGCAAGTAAAGTGCCTGCTTGGATAGTCGTCGTACCTGTGTAAGTGTTAGTACCATTGATTCCTTGTACTGATCCAGGAACGGTTAAATCGAGGACTAAGCCGCCCGTTCCTGTAATAACACCGGTATAACTAGAATTGACTGAATTGTTGCTAGCCATTGTTAAAGTGCCTGAGCCCAGGCTGATTGTGCTGAGACCACTTACACCACCATTAATATCGGAGACGGCGTTACTGAAATTATTTAAATTTAAAGTGTTAGCTGTGGAATTACCAAAATCGATTTCACTATTGGGTGAGAAGGCATTGGCAGCACCGGCTTTTAAAGTGCCTGCATTAATATTCGTGTTGCCGGCATAAGTGTTACTCGTGCCATTCAATTGTAAAACACCAGCACCTATCGTTGTTAATCCGCCAGTGCCAGTAATTGATCCGCCTAATTGTGTGGTGTTCGCTGCGACATTAAATTGGTTAGCTGATCCCGTTAAAGCAATGTTATTCGATAAAGTAATTGCAGCAGAGGTATTTAATTGCGCGATGCTGCTAGCGTTACCGCTATTGAAATTCAATGAAGCGTTGGTATTCGTTAAGCTGGATAAAGCGGTGATATCCAAAATAGCGGTATTAGACGCATTCGGTGAAAGGAAGATGCTGCCGCCGCTGGATGGGCCTAGGGCACCGGCCACTGTTGCAGCTAAGGTACCGGCATTAATTGTCGTGTTGCCTGTGTAAGTGTTGGTGCCGGATAAAGTTTGTGTGGGTGTGCCGCTGCCAATTAAATTAATGGTTAATGCGCCTGTGCCGCTAATCACACCGGCATAACTCGTGCTGCCGCTACCAGCATTGCTAATGGTTAAGTTGCCAGAACCTAATGCAACATTACCGCCTGTTGCACCGCCGCCAGCAAGGGAAGCAATACTGTTACTGAAATTATTCAAATTCAATTTGGCTGAAGCGACATTAGCAAGACTGACTGCGCTAGTATTTGAGAAAGTATTAGCAGCGCCAGC
>Ga0207140_1001_pt1 | contig 122782 bp, 90 predicted proteins | sample Alteio_BWMinHeat_4_FD_153528 | JGI IMG/M metagenome (GOLD analysis project Ga0207140, IMG submission 153528) | Enriched cells from forest soil in Barre Woods Harvard Forest LTER site, Petersham, Massachusetts, United States -... | ecosystem: Environmental > Terrestrial > Soil > Temperate forest >... | reverse complement strand
GCGGTAGTGATTCAGCCTCAATAAAAATAGGCCCAAAACCTAAACGCTCAATCAATATTTCTTTGTATTTAATCCATGCATCGCCAGTGACATAACAATCATTGTGTTGGGTTAATGCTTGATTAACTTTAATAAAATCTGGCAGACAAGTTTGTTCTTCACCGACAAGAGAAGCGTAACCCTGATGATCGGCTTGATAATACGCCCAATAAATTTTACCTTCGTGATGTGCATCGATTGCAATCAATAATTGTTTGCATTGATGAGTCAAAAACATAGCTTGAGCAAGGCCCGCCAAGGATGAGATCGGTAAAATGGGCTTTTGTAAGGCATATCCTAATCCTTGTGCAGTGCAAGCAGCAATTCGATTGCCAGTGAAACTGCCTGGACCTCTGCCATAAATGATGAGATCTAAATCATTTAAGGTAAGAGAAGAAGTATGAAGTAATGCATGGATGGCAGGCAGTAAAAGCTGAGCTTGTTGTCTTGGAACAATCTGATGATGTAAATGAATAGTTTCAGCTGTAGAAATAGCAATAGAACAGGCTTGAGAAGAAGTATCAAAGGCAAGGATATTCACGTTTTATCTGGCCATTCTTTTTCTAAATATTCTATTTTATTTTCCACTTCAGTCCATTGATCAGCATCCGGCGGCGCATCTTTGCGTTTATTAATATTTGGCCATTTTTCAGCAAGTTCTGCATTTAAAGGGAGATAAGATTGATATTGCGTGGGTAAATCATCTTCAGAATAAATGGCATTGACTGGACATTCTGGTTCGCATAACGCGCAATCAATACATTCATCTGGATTAATGACGAGAAAATTAGGCCCTTCATAAAAACAATCAACAGGACAGACTTCTACACAATCGGTGTATTTGCAACGTATGCATTTTTCTGTCACAACAAATGTCATGCGAGGGTTCCTGATTACTTTATCCCGGTTATTTTACATAGGTGTTTTTATTATAATATAGCAGCGACGACGATGTCGCTGCTTTCATAACCTTGCCCGAGGCCGGAATCGAACCGGCACAGGATCAAATCCCGAGGGATTTTAAGTCCCTTGCGTCTACCAGTTCCGCCACCCGGGCAACTAAAAATGAGGAATGGGCGGTCTACTTTCAAGTGAAACCAGGCTGGGGTCGGGATCGAACCGGCGTACACGGCTTTGCAGGCCGCTGCATAACCACTCTGCCACCCAGCCAATAAATCTGGAGCGGGAAACGAGACTCGAACTCGCGACCCCAACCTTGGCAAGGTTGTGCTCTACCAACTGAGCTATTCCCGCAACTGTTTCTAATGTAAGTTAATTCATACATTTGCGGCAGCCATTCTATCTTGCCACTAAAGTATGTCAAGTAATTTTATAGAGGTTTTGTTACGATTACACCTTCGCCAACTCTTTCCAAACCGCTTTGAGGTAAATACACATAGACCAAATCGTCAACACAGCTGCGGTATATAATAAAACACACCCAATAAAAATCAGCCATAATGATGTTGTACGATTACAGTAAAGCAACACAATCAAGGCAATCATCTGAACAGCTGTTTTAATTTTTGCAAGCGATGACACGGCAACACGAGATCGTTTTCCAATTTCGGCCATCCATTCTCGTAAAGCAGACACAATGATTTCACGCGCAACAATAATCGCTGCCGGTATTGTAATAAAAAAAGCAGGTAAAGCAATCGTCGATGAAAGAATGGGGACTTGGTGATAAGTAGGCTCAGCAACTATCAATACTAAAGCAATCGATACCATTAATTTATCTGCAACAGGATCCATAAAGGCACCGAAATTTGTCGATTGTTTTAAATAGCGCGCAAGATAACCATCTAACCAATCTGTCACAGCTGCAATCGTAAAAAAAATAGAAGCTGCTAAATGCGCCCACCAAACTGGAAGATAAAAGAAAATGACGAGCAAAGGTATAACCAAAATTCTTACTAGGGTAAGTAAATTTGGCCAATTAAAAATTTGGTCATAAGGTCGTGTCATGTAATGCTGCAAATATTCTCTCTGCGATTGAACGGCTAATACCAGGGACTTTCATTAACTCATCAAGACTAGCATGAGCTACACCTTGAATACCACCAAAATAACGCAATAAATCGCGACGACGTTTTGCTCCTATTCCTTCAATTGATTCTAAAATAGAATGACGTCTCGTTTTATCTCGTTGTTTACGATGGCCCGTAATGGCAAAACGATGTGCTTCATCGCGTATTTGTTGAATAAAATGTAATGCTAACGAATCACTTGGTAAATGTTGCGGCTCCCTATCTCCAATATGCAAGGTCTCAAATCCTGGTTTACGCAACGGCCCTTTTGCCACACCGACTAATAAGACAGAATCAACGCCTAAGATTTCCATCACTTGTTTGGCTGCTTTCAATTGAGTAACGCCGCCATCAATTAATAAAACATCAGGCAATTCTGCATTAGTCGTTTGTAAATGTTTAAAACGTCTTAAAATAGCTTGATGCATCGCAGCCAAATCATCGCCGGGTGTAATATGCTGAATATTGAAACGTCGATAGTGTGATTTAAGCGGCCCGTTTTCATCGAATACAACACAAGATGCAACGGTTGCCTCTCCCCTGCTATGACTGATATCAAAACATTCGATGCGTTTAATGTTTGTTAAATTAAATAAAATTTGCAAAGCTTTCATTCTATCATTGACATGCATTTTCTCGAATAAATGCGTTGCTAAAGCTTGTTTCGCACTTGACACTCCCATCGTTAACCATTTCTTTTTTTCAGTGCGTACAGCAGTTAAAATAGCAACTTTATGTTTTGCTTGTTGCAACAAAGCATTTTCAACAAACGCTTGATCTTCAATCTGCCCTGGCAAAATAATTTCTTTGGGAATATTTTCACGATGCGCCACATCAGAAAGATAATGTTGCGCTAAAAAAGCAGATAAAATCTCCTGTTCATTCGCATGCGGTGGTAAATCAGGAAAATACGAACGGCTTCCCAACACTTGTCCATGACGAATAGAAAGTAAATGAATGCATGCCATCCCTGATTGCATCGCTAATCCCACAATATCAGCATCGCCAACACTCACGTTCGCATATTGTTTATCTTGTAGTTGACGTAATCGCGTCACTTGATCACGATAATGTGCGGCTAATTCATAGTGACAAGCTTCCGCAGCTTGCTCCATTCTTTTTTGCAAAACATGAATCACTTCATCACTTTTCCCTTCTAAAAATAAAATCGCTAATTTTACATTATGATCATATTCTTCTCGTGAAATTAAATTCACACACGGCCCTGTACAGCGATTAATTTGATATAACAAACAAGGACGCGTGCGTGCATCAAAATAATGATCACGACAAGTTCGTAAACGAAATAATTTTTGCAGTAAACTAATCGCTTCTCGTACCGCTTGCGCACTTGGATACGGACCATAATAAAGCGCATTTTTTTTTCGTGCACCACGATATAAATCGATACGCGGGTAAGGATGTTGATGCGTAATGATAATGTAAGGATAACTTTTATCGTCGCGTAATAAAATATTATATCGCGGTTTAAACTGTTTGATAAAATTACATTCAAGAATAATGGCTTCACTTTCTGAATGTGCAATTGTGACATGAATATCTTTAATTTGTTTGATCAGTAAGAGGGTTTTAGGATCACGAATATTTTTTCTGAAATAACTCGATACACGCTTTTTTAAATCTTTTGCTTTACCGACATAAATCACTTCACCTTTTTCATCCAGCATTTGATACACACCTGGATGATGTGAAAGACTCGCTAAAAAAGCTTTGATGTCATTCACTAGCGATTCTCGTTAGTTTAATTATTCAATTGTACTCCGTATACTCTCTAACATGCCTAATCGCATTGCAAGTAGTGTTAACTCAACATCGCTATCAATACCCAATTTTTCAAAAATACGATAGCGATAACTATTCACTGTTTTCGGACTAAGACAAAGTTTTTTAGAAATATCTTGAACTTTTTGTCCTTGCGTAATCATTAACATAATTTGTAACTCACGTTCAGACAAAATATCAAGCGGTGATTGTTCACCTTTGGAAAAACGTTTGATCGCAATTTGTTGCGCAATATTGGGACTAATATATCGTTGGCCTGTATAAATGGTGCGAATTGCTTTCACCATTTCTTCATGATGACACCCTTTTGTGATGTATCCTGCTGCACCCGCTTGCAAAAGACGGGAGGGGTAAGGTTCATCTTCATACACTGTTAAAGCAAGTACTTTAATATCTGGATTATGCCTCACCATTTTACGCGTTGCTTCTAATCCACCAACACCAGGCATATTAATATCCATAACAACGACATCAGGCACCAATTCTCTAGCGACAATAACGGCTTCTTCACCAGAGGCAGCTTCTCCAACTACTTTTATCCCTTGTACATCTTGAAGCAAACGTTTAATCCCTAGTCGCACAAGATCATGATCATCTACTAATAAGACTTTTATCAAGATAAACCCCTAGTATTATTTTTACGAAAGCGTTGGCGGAGAGAGAGGGATTCGAACCCCCGGAGCCCAAAGGACTCAACGGTTTTCAAGACCGCCGCTTTCGACCGCTCAGCCATCTCTCCTCATTTGATTACAACCGTTCACGTCTCTATTCACGTAAAAGGCAGTGAATGTTAACGTTATTTTAAGATTTAGTCTAGAATCAGATGAATAATTCAGCGGTTCCCGTTACTTGTCAAAATAACGCTCGTGCTCCGCCGATTCCTCTTCACTCGCCTGCAAAACAACCAATTGATACTTCTTTTTTAATGGCACAAAACTTGGCTGATCATCTTGCATCGCAGACGCATCATGCAGATCATCAAAAAAACTCCCCTGTCCGCCCGTCATCGCAAGATAAACACGTGCAAGTAAATGGGCATCTAACAAAGCGCCATGCAATTCTCGCTTAGCAAGATCAATGCCATAACGTTTGCATAAAGCATCTAAACTATTTCGCTGTCCCACATGTAATTGTCTTGCTAACACTAAAGTATCAACAATATGGCTATAATGCGTAATTGCTTTCCATCCCTGTTTTGCTGATTTCAACTCATGATTGATAAAGGAAATATCAAACGGAGCATTATGAATAATTAATTCAGCGCCAGAAATAAAATCCATGAACTCATGTGACACATGAGAAAATAAAGGCTTATCACGCAAAAATTCATTACTAATACCATGCACAGTTAATGCCGCGCTTTCGACTTCTCGTTCTGGATTAATATAACGCTGAAAAGTTTGTCCCGTGATTTTACGATCTATGATTTCCACACAACCCATTTCAATGATCTTATGACCTTCATCAACGGATAAACCCGTTGTTTCTGTATCAAGTACAATTTGTCTGTGCGGCATATTATTTTCCTCTTAACATCTCATCTATTGCTTCATTCGCCAACGCATCAACTAAATCATTTTCAGGATGACCACTATGCCCCTTCACCCAATGCCAAGTCATATCATGACGACTTGCCTCATGATCTAATGCCTGCCATAAATCAGCATTTTTAACTGGTTTTTTATCTGATTTTAACCAACGATTTTTTTTCCACCCAGGCAGCCATGTTGAAATACCTTGCTGCACGTATTTTGAATCAGTGAACAATTCAACTCGACAAGCTTGTTTAAGTTTTCTCAAAGCGCAAATAGCAGCAAGCAATTCCATTCTATTGTTTGTGGTATGTTGCTCAGCACCCGATATTTTTTTTTCATGTTGATCATATCGTAATAAAGCACCCCATCCCCCAGGGCCTGGATTACCGCGGCAGGCACCATCGGTATAAATGAAGACATGTTTTTTTTTCATATACTGCCCGATATGGTACGCGAAATTCTAACGCTATTGATCTGTTGTTTCCACTGAAGTCGGATAGGAGTAAGCGGAATGACTTTTGCACGAGCAATTAATAAATATACACCACCATAAGCAGGAAAACAGACATTTCCTATTTTTTCAAGAAAATGAAATTTTTTATAGGTTGATAAATGCCGAATAGGTGGTCGAAACAAGGTTGAAGTTTGTTTTTCCATCTCAAAATCAGCTAATCTCAACCAAGATTTTATTTGATGTGTACGAATAAAATCTGCCTGCCAAGGTGCTGTATGCTGCGTTTTTCGATAATGCAGCCACATTTTTTTTAGTCCCCATAAACTAAATGGATTAAACCCTGTGATCGCAATCAATCCTTCAGGTTTAATGATGCGACAGGCTTCAGCAAGTAATTGTCTCGGATTATCCACAAATTCCAAGGTATGCGGCAAAATAACTAAATCAATACTGCCTGTATTAATAGGTAATTCGTGTAAGTCGCTTTCAATTGTATGATGATCGCTTGATTGAACAATCAACGGCGTCAGTAATGTTTGATAAGTCAGTGTCGTTGATTTGAATAATCCTTGTTGATGAAAAACACCAACTAATAAAACATGTTTACCGAAATGGCTGTTTAATAAACGCAACAACATTTGTTCTTCAGCTCTCAGCAATTCTTGACCTAAGAATGATTGTGAAAGCCAATGGTCCCAATGTTGTAATGTTCGATAGCCATGTGCCAAAGTTTTTCCATCTCCAGACTAATTTTGGTACTATATCACATTAAATCAGAGGTTTCACTGTGTCTAGCTTTCTCTCGCGTTGGCAAAAAAGAATCATCCTCATCATGGCTTGTGTCAGCATCGCGATGAATTGTTTTGCTGCGTCCAATAACGAAGGCATTCAAGTTTACAAAAAAAATGTTCATCTCTCACCAGAACATAAACAAAAATTAGCGGATGCCATCACGCGTTATCATAATGCAGATAATATTTGGGATGTGTTGCGTGAAGAATTTTCATTAGATCATGAAGAAAATAATCCGGCGGTACAAGAAAAAATTGAATGGTATATGAATAACCAAGATTATTTACTGCGTTCAGCTTCTCGTGCTGCGCCTTATCTTTATTATATTTTGCAACAAGTGAGAATACATCATTTACCGGCAGAGCTCGTTTTATTGCCTATCATTGAAAGTGGTTACAATCCTTTTAATCGTTCGCCTGTTGGTGCCGTTGGATTGTGGCAGTTAATGCCCGGTACGGCATCGGAATTTGGTGTTAAGCGTGACGCATGGTATGACGGACGACGTGATATTATTATCTCAACACGCGGTGCACTTAATTATCTTGCGTATTTACAAAATTTTTTTGAAGGCAATTGGTTGCTTGCTATTGCTGCTTATAATACAGGTGAAGGTAATGTCTTAGCTGCGATTAAGCGTAATATCAGAAATGGATTAGATACGGGATTTTGGTCATTACCTGTGGCACAAGCGACACAAGATTATGTGCCGAGTTTACTTGCGCTTGCTGTCATTATCAGTCATCCCGATCAATATCCTGTTTATCTTCCCCCCGTACGCAATGCACCTTATCTCGCACAAGTTGATGTGGGCACACAAGTCAATTTAAAATATGCAGCAAATCTTGCTGGCATCAGTTATCAAAAATTAATGCGATTAAATTCTGGTTTTAGTAAACGCACAACCACAACAAAAGCATCTTATAAATTAATTTTACCTATCGAAAATGTCGAACAATTCAGTGAAAATTTTGCGCGATCACCACTCAATCAACCATTGCAGTGGCTACATTACAAAGTAAAATCGGGTGATACACTAGCATTAATCGCAAAAAAATTTAAAACAATCGCAGCCGATATTCGCAAATTAAATCATCTCAGTAAAAATAACTTGCAAGCTGGAACACATTTATTAATCCCCAATACACATGGCATCATTCTTCCCGATGACAAAGAAACGATTCAAGATACGTTTGCTTCTAATATAAAAAAGAAAAAACATGTTACGCCATTGCATATTGCGCACCATTATGCATTAGCACCTGGCGATACGATTTACATGGTAAGAAAAAATGATACGCTTCAGAAAATCGCAACACGTTTTCATAGCACAGTTTCAACCATCCGCTTAGCGAATCAATTAAAAACTGCATGGGTCAAACCAGGCAGGCAATTAATTATTCCGACTCATCCTATTAAAACGCAAGATAACAATCCATTATCACCTGGCGATACAATTTATATGGTTCGTCATGGTGATACTATTGAAAAAATTGCGCGTAAGTTTCATACTTCACCTGCGTTTATACGCGGCACCAATCTGGTAGACAATGAAACGTTATCAGAAGGTGACAAACTTATCATTCCGACACATTTACGCGGTTGATAATTATTAATTGCAAATTTAGATCCTCACAAGGAGAGATGAATGTTCACAAAAAAAATATTATTCCAAAGTATGATGGTATTTGGAATAAGCGCAACCATGTCGTTAGCGTATGCTGATTTAATTATTCATAACAGAACAAGTACAGATTCAACCTCAGTGATGAATGATGGTATGTGTTCATCCAGTATTTTAGGTCCTGGCGGCATCACACCTGCGGGCCAAGATAATGATGTGAGTGATTGGGAGCTTGAAGCAGCTTGTGCTGGTAATCAATCGAATTGTAAAGCCGATGTTTATATGTCTGATGACTGTTCTGGTCCTATTATTGCAACTGCTATTATCAATACGGATTACACTGATCCCCATGGCGGCATCCAAAATGTAACCATTGTTGATGGCCGTTATAGCACTGAGTACAAGCAATATGGATGGGAAGTGACGTTAAAAGGCCCCTAAACTATATAGGTCGTATGCAAATAAGACTGGTGGGCTAGGCGCAAAAAACGCGCTAACCCCACCTTTTTATTAAATCCCTCATAAAATAGCTTTATAAAACAAATAATTATTACTTTTTATCGGCTTAATTTTAACACAGTTATTGTTCTATCAAATCCTATGCAAAATGTGCTATATTGTTTATAAATAAACATTTTATTGATAAGTTCTTATTCCTTAAGAAAGCACAACGAGAGCGACATGCTTAGTAGCACCCACTTTTTTCAACATGATAATAAAGAAGATGACCATGAAGAAGCGCCATTCGGTTTGCTTTATATTTGGCTGGGTGATAATTTAAATAAGCAAGGAAGAACAAACATAGAAAAATGGAGAAAACGAAATCCTAAACTCAATGCTTATCTCTTTATTGATTCGAGTTTATATTATGTTAGCGATGAACATGAAACTCAAAAAAATCTTCATGAATACAAAAAATTATTACAATGGGCCAAACAAAATCACGTCATTATTTGTGATATTAATTTAAGCCAACAACATAGTAAATCTTATTTATTAGGTGTGAGCGAATTAGTTAATACAATGTATGGAATAAATTATTATCTGGACGAAATTAATGGTGAACATAAAAATTTAGCTGCTGCTTCGGATATAATAAGATGGAATCTTATATATTTATTTAGCTTCATCTATATAGACGCAAAAGATGTTTATCCAGGGCATGAACCCATACCGCTTAATTTATTTGCCAGCAAAGAATTTTTCTGCAATGTACGCAAAATTAATGGCATAAGTATCATCAATAACGATATTTTGGCATCACCCAAAAACAACCCCTTCATCAAATTTATACTTGATGAAATACTAAATAGATATGAAATATTATATAAAAATGAAAATTTACTTAAAGCTCATCGTAATCCAACTTATTCGACTCCTTATTTAATGGATAAATTTATCTCTCTTTTTTCATCACCGGAATTACAAATCAAAGTGCAACATGGTGAAATGAATATCAGAAAAATCTCAACGGTGCATATTACTGGCCCAGGTGTATTAATGTATGCCTTAAGAAAATTTGACATTCACAATGAAGATTCATATAAGGTTAGCTTTCCTCATGCATGTTACTCTCTGCCTGAAATGAAAGATAATAAAATACAATTGCTTAGTTGGTATGATCCAGATGCCTTTAAAGATATTGATTATGTTATTGATGTGTTAAAGAGTTATATTGTAGGCTATTTTACTAACCTCATTGAAATGATGGAAAAAAACATAGCGCTGAGTCAAGACAGTAGCAGCTCTGATAATTTATTATTTAAATCTCAAAAAAAGAATAAGTCCATTGAACAATTAACTTCTATACTACATCAATTAAAAAGTAGCTTAAACGCATTTGATACAAGTTTTTCACTTAAAGAAATTATTTATATTTGCCTAGAAACATTAGGAACAAGCAATTGTAATTTATTAAAAAAAATAAAAGTTCCTAATTGGGGTAATGATAAGAACATCATAGACATTTTGAATACTGTTGGTGACAACATGGATGTATTAATAGATCACCTCAAAACGAATTATAACTGTGACTCTATTGCTTTTCTCGTTCAACAAAAACTCTCATCACAACTAAATGGGGATCGAATTGAAACTTTTATACAAAAAGTTTTGTATACTGATACTGATTTACCTTCCATTGATCAGGATGAATTAACCCATTACTTTCCAAAATGGGATAACCATTTTGGCCTTTAAAACGTGATATCACATATTCCACGTCACTTGTGCGCCAGGACACATCTGTATCGCTAGACTAAAAAGGGGAAAAATTTGGATCATCCCATAAAGACAAATCTTGATCTAGCAGTGAATCATCAAATCCTGCAAAGATATCTTCATCAGGAAGAAAAGATGGATCAGTAGGAAAGGATATGTCAGGAATAACTCCATTGGAATTACCTTGTTCTCTATCCCCGATATTTTCAACAAATGTTTGTTGACGACCAACAGGATCTCGATAAATCGTGGGAGTAAGAGGCACATCCAGTTCCGGTTGACGCGCCGTTAGATTAGGCGATTGCCCAGGATTAGGATTAACAGGAACTTGACCTCGATTTTGTGGTAAAGGTTGAAATTGTAAAAATGGTCGAATTTGTCTCCCTTGTGCTTGTTGAGAAGGAAAAAACTGATTACGCATTGATTCTGCTTGTTGTTGTTCTACTTGTTGTTCTACTTGTTGTTCTGTTTGTTGTTTTGCTCGTTGTCGTTCTGCTCGTTGTTGTTTTGCTTGTTGTCGTTTTGCTCGTTGTTGTTCTACTCGTCGTTGCTCTGCTTGTTGTTCTTCTACTCGTTGTTGTTCTGCTTGTTGTTGCGCAATCTGGATTGCAATAATATTTTGTTTTTTTTCTTCCAAATAACCCTGCGCCATTTCAAGATTATCATTACCATGCCAACCCAACTCTTCAGTTTTTTGAATCAATTGTTCAAGGTTGTCTTCCATCGCATTTTTCAAGTCAATACATAAAGCATCATTTCCGCGGTCAATTTGCTTTGCTATTGCCGTAAAAATGACAGGAGACAACTGCAATAAGTCAAAAAAGTAATCTGCAAAGGACTGATATATTCTAGCAACGCCAATAAATATTCTATCCAGAATTTCGTTGAACGTATCTTCATTTTCACTGCCAATTCTATTGGATATGCATTCGATAATTTTTTTGCAGGATTCGTTTATTATATTTTCCAGCTCAAAGTTTGTTAATTCTTCCACTGACTGCTTGCCTAACTTCCAGAAACTTTCTGACTGAGTAATATCACTGAAGCGATTTATTGCCTCAAGAAACTCTCCAAATACTTGCTCCTTAAAAAAAGGTCTGCAGCAATTCACGATCACTCTAAGCTTAGCAACATATTCTTCCACTTGTTTCATGTTTTTTACCGGGTCAATTTCACAAACAATTTCCGTATCCACAATCAAACGGTTTTCCCTGGTAAAGGGAGTAAGTATGTGAGGACTTTCTGTGGTATCACGCTCAAAAATTTCGACGTCAAACTGATGGCACTGAAGTTTTTCATAGATCTCAGATGCACTATAAATTTCATGCTCGGCATTCAACATGTCCAAAACAACACAAGATTCTCCCCATGTGCTTGGGTCATTAATGTCTCCTTCCCTGTCTCTGCCAATGAGAACAAAACCATTAAAATATCCATCAATATAGACAAGCTCAGCACTAGATACATTCATTTTTTTCAGATGATGCAGTGCGACCATGCCGAGTTCTGTCAAATTTCCAGCCCTGGCTAATGTTGAATTGTATGTGATTTTTTTTATTTTTCTGGCGGTATCATTATAAGACAAGAAATCAGCAGCATATTCCTCAATACTACTATACACACTGTCTCGGGCTTTAATGATAGTACTTGTAATTTTTTTGATAGCATCCCGATTTGTTACTGATGGATGCGCAGCAGAACCTTCTCTTGCTATCACTCCCCTGTAAAAAATAAGTGCTTGATTGGCAAGCTCCATATTAATTTCAAACTTTGTTGGTTCTGTAGGCGCAGGCAAAAATTCATCCGAGAAAATCAAATTGATACTCATTTCATTGAAATCCTCTTGATTTTCATTATAAAAAATTCCAGCATGCGTTGTTTCAGTTTGTCGAACTAAATTATCATCGGTTACATGAGATGTTTTATTTTTTAGAGCTAACGTATCATCGGTTATTTGATAATGAAGAGTTTCTGTATTATTTGATTTTTGTGTTATGTTTTGTTTTTTAGCGTTAGCTGACTCAATATTATCCGTCTCTAATTGCAATAATTTTCTTTTTTGAGATCTGGTAATAGGTTTCTCTTGCTGAAGTTGCTGCTGTTGCATGAGCTGTTGCTGTTGCATGAGCTGTTGCTGTTGCATGAGCTGTTGCTGTTGCATAAGCTGTTGCTGTTGCATAAGCTGTTGCTGTTGCATAAGCTGTTGCTGTTGCATAAGCTGTTGCTGTTGCATAAGCTGTTGCTGTTGCATAAGCTGTGGCAAAGATTGACATTGAAGAAATAGCTTGATTTGTCTTAGTTGTTTTTTATTAGCATTTCGACGACTAAAAGTATTGATTAAAACATCGCTTCTTAATTCCCTCGCACACCCAAGTTGGCTCGGTGTCATAATCTCAACATTGGCACCAAGAATATTTTTTATTTCTTCTAATGTCATACTGTTAATATCAGCAATATCATTTGAATTAACTACTTCAAGCGTGTCCATTCGGACTATATAATCATATTTTTTAGTGACTTCCAAATGTTTATGAGTTGTTTCAGTTTGTCGTTGTTGTTCTGCTCGTTGCTGTTCTGCTCGTTGTTGTTCTGCCCGTTGCTGTTCTGCCCGTTGTTGTTCTGCTCGTTGTTGTTCTGCTCGCTGTTGTTCTGCTCGCTGTTGTTCTGCTCGCTGTTGTTCTGCTCGCTGTTGTTCTGCTCGCTGTTGTTCTGCTCGCTGTTGTTCTGCTCGCTGTTGTTCTGCTCGCTGTTGTTCTGCTCGCTGTTGTTCTGCTCGCTGTTGTTCTGCTAGTAGTTGTTTTGCTTGTTGTTGAGCAATTTGGATTGCAATAATATTTTGCTTTTTTTCTTCTAAATAACGCCGCGCCATTTTAAGATTTTCATTACCATACCAATCGAACTCTTTAATTTTTTGAATCAATTGTTCAAGGTTATCTTCCATCGTATTTTTCAGGTCAATGCATAAAGCATCATTTCCCTGGTCAATTTGCTTTGCTATTGCTGTGAAAATGGCAGGAGACAATTGCAATAAATCAAAAAAGTAATCTGTGGGAGATTGGTATATTCCAGCAAGATCAATGAATGTTCTAACCAAAATTTGATCGAGCATATCTTTACTGTCAGTTCTATTGGATATGCATTCAATAATTTTTTTACAAGATTTGTTTATTATCCTTTCCAATTCAAAGTTTGTTAATTCGTCCACTGACTGTTTGCCTGACTGCCAAAAACTTTCTGACTGAGTAATATCACCAAATCCAGATATTTCATTAAAAAGCTCATCGAATACCTCGTCATGAAAAAAGGATTTACAGCAATTCACGATCACTTCAAGCTTAGCAATATATTCTTCCACTCGTTTCGTGTTTTTTGCCGGGTCTACTTCACAAACGATTGCCGTATTCACAACCAGAGAATTTTCTCTCGTAAAAGGAGTAAGTATGTGAGGACTTTCTGTGGTATCACGCTCAAAAATTTCCATGTCAAACTGATGGCATTGAAGTTTTTCATTAATCTCAGATGCACTATAAATTTTATGCTCGACATTCAGCATATCCAAAATAATACAAGATTTTCCCCATGTGCTTGGATCATTAATATCTCCTTCTCCATCCCTGCCAATGAGCACAAACCCATTATCATGCCCAACAATATAGACAAGCTCAGCAGTAGAGACATTCATTTTTTTCAGATGATGCAATGCGAGCATACCAAGTTCTGTCGAGCTTCCAGCCTTAGATAATTTTGAATTGCGTGTGAATTTTTTTATTCTTCTGGCGCTATCATCAGTATAAGACAAGAAATCAGCGACATATTTTTCAATAGTAAACACGCTGTCTCGGGCTTCATCGATCTTGTTTGCAATTTCTCTGATAGCATCCCGGTCTGTCACTGATGGATACGCAATGTATCCATTCGCAGTCATTGTTCTTTCGCATGAAAAAAGTGCTCGCTCGGCAAGGTCGATGTTAATTTCTAACTTTGTTGGTTCGGGAGGTTCAGGTACAAATTCATCCAGAAGAGTCAAAGTCATGGCCAATTCATTGAGAGAAAAATCCTCCTGGTTCTCATTGCAAAGAATTTCAGTACGAGCCGTTTCAGTTTGTCGAACTGAAGAATCCTCTGTTACATGATAATCAAGAGTTTCTGTATTATTATTATTTGACTTTTGCGTTCTTTTTTGTTTTTTAGCATTAGTAGCTGGTTCAACATTATCTTTCTCTAATTGCAATAATTTTCTTTTTTTTGATCTGGTAATGCGTTCAGTAGGTAAATTTGTTGAATTTCTCTCATCCGATTGTGAAGAAATTGACAGTTGTTGCTGAGAGTCTGGATTTATATTGACTTCCAAAGTATCATCTAAGGTAGATTGTTGTGTTCCATGCGCTTGCTCTTCAATTTTCTCTTCTTCATGATCGACATTTTCACGTGTTTCATGCGGTTGCTGCTCAATTTTATTTCCTTCATGATCGACATAATATGCAATATATTCCTCTAAACACTGCGGCCACTTTACATACGTTTTTATTCCACGACGCTTATAGTACCTAATATAAGCTGGATAGGTCATCTCTTGAGTTAAACCAGTATAATCTTTAGGTGCTAAGTTATGGGTGCCTGCGATGACTAAAACACGTCTTCTTTGGTTTCTTAAGGTATCAATTTTATTTTGGTTAATAAACAGAATTTCAACGCCAAGAATATCTTTTAATTCTTGCATTGTCTTATTCTCAATATCAAAGCCAACACAATCCGAATTAAGTTTCTGGAGAGTATCTATACGAACCATGACATTAGTATGTTTCCACTTTTTCTGGTAGGGCTTTTTTATATTTAGATCTCTCGCTAATTTCCTAACCTCAACTTTACGCGGACGTTTCCTTCGTTTATCTGTTGGTTTTACAATGTTATTTTCACCAGCAATTTCACCAGGCTTAAAGATATAAGCAGTGAAATCCTTGATACAAATTAACCATGATATTGGTTTAACTCCATACTTACGATTATTGTCGTAGTAAGCTATATATCCCTCGACTTTAGTCTTACCTGTATAACCGGGAGGAGCTAGCTCCATAAGATCATCATTAAGAGCAGCCTTGAGTAAAACATGCTTTCTCAAGTTCCTCGCATACTTAAGCTCACCCTTTGTCATAGACACGACTTCAACACCAAGAATATCTTTTATTTCTTCTAGTGTCATACTGTCAATATTAAGAATATCATCCGAAACAACTGTTTCAAGCGTATCCATTCGGACTATAAAATTAACCATTTTAAATCCTCGTTTTAATTTTTGATTTATATTTGAACTATTATACTGATTGAAAATAAAAAAAATTAAGAAAATCTTAGGACAAAGATTAGCTTGATTTTTTATTGAAAGGAATCTATTGTTAAAATAGATCTATTTTTTTATATAACTCATTGACTTATATCACATATTCCACGTCACTTGCGCGCCAAACACATCTGCCCCACCTTCCACGCTGCCATTAGAGGTCACCACGACTGCGCCAAGCGCTAATGGTGGCGGATTGACATGCGCTTTTTCGAGGAAGAAATGCGACCAGCCAACATCAACTCCGACTGATTTAGTTGCTTGATAATGTCCGCCCAATGCAATGACATAGCGGTTATTATCCGGTAATTGCACATTACGATAAGCATTGCTGACTGGTGTTTCATCATAACCAACACCAGCACGCAACGTTATGTCACTTGTCGCATAATATTCACCGCCAATGGATAAATTCCACGTATTGCGATAATGTTCAGGCACCGTGACTTGAACAGTCGTACTTGCTTTTAATGGAATAACAATCGCAGCAAAATTATTTAAAGTTAAAAATTGAAATGTATTCCATTGCGTATAAATCGCACTTGCCATCACCGCAAATTTTGGATGAATTAAATAATAGCCGCTTAATGCCGTATAAGCTGGCAATTTAAGATTAACATACGCATTATTTGAATAAAGTTGCGGTCCAAAAAATTTAGATAGCAGTGGAGAAAACGTTAGTTTACTTGATCCTGTTAAATGATGCGCGACTTGCGAGTGATAACTGATACCTACTCTTGCCGTCGGTGTAAATTGATATAACGCACCTAAATGATAACCATATCCTGTATCACTCAATTTATTTTGACTCGGTAAATTTTGTCCCGCAAAAGTACCGACTTGATCAAATTCCGCTGTCATTTTTTGTATATCAAAACCCACACCCACAGACGTTTTATCTGTGACTTGCGCAGCAAGTGATGGACTAATATCGATGACGTTTGCCGAGGTTAACGTTGCAACATAACGTAATGGTGTTCCCTGTCCGTAATTTGTTTTTAATCCAAATGGTACATCGATACTAAATCCAAAAGTCGCATGATCTGCAAGCGGCGCAACATAATGTATCGCAGGAATGAAACTAAAATTACCGCCTTGCGCATCGGTTGGTAAAGCTGCTTTACCCGCTTTAATCGTATTGACTGTCACATTGCCATCAAATTTAAAATCTGTCATCACACCAACACCAGCAACAACTAATTGTTGGTTTTTAATTAATGTCATACCAGCAGGATTATAAAATGCAGTGCTCGCATCATTTGCCCATGCGGCATAACCGGCGTGATAGAGACCAATGCTCGCTGCATCTTGTTCCCATAATTGAAATGCTGAAGCAAATACGCCAGTAGAAATACTTAATAAATTCGCAGCGCCTAATAATGCAATCAGACGACGCTTGGTAAACACTTTCATCTAACCTCTCCTTCTTAAATTTATTCCCCTCCCCTCCAGCGAATGCTGGAGGGGAGGGTTAGGCTTGCCCCAGCATGTTTTAAGCTGGGGGAGGGGGAGGTATGGTTTAAACATACCCTCCTCTCCCTAACCCTCTCCTCCCATAAATGGGAGGAGAGGGAACAGTTTTGGCTATACTTTTTTAAACACTCACACCGCCGCTTCTTCCCACTTATGCACTTCAGTTTTTTCGCCGCGCGCTTGTTGTTGCTGAATGAATTGCTCATACAATTCATCTATGCCTTGCGATTTTGCATAATGAATCGGGCCGCCGCGAAACGGTGCAAATCCCGTTCCAAATATCATGCCCGCATCTAACAAATCACCATCAGCGACGACACCTTCTCTCAAACAAGCAAACGCTTCATTCAACATACGCAGCACCAAACGATTGGAAATATCATCGAGTGATCCATGATAAGCAGCTTCTTCCGGTTTAATTTGTTTTCCGCGTTTATCATACTGATAAAATCCAGCGCCTGTTTTGCGGCCTAATTTACGCTGTTCTACTAAATCAATCAATCGTTGCGGCACTGGCGTATTAAAATATTGTCCTAAATAATTTGCAACGGATAAACACACATCTAAACCAACGGTATCGGCTAAAGTAATCGGTCCCATCGGCATACCAAATTGCACCATCGCTTTATCAATAGCTGTCATAGGCACGCCTTCTTTTAACAATTCCATACTTTCTAGTAAATACGGCATCAAAATACGATTCACTAAAAATCCTGGGCTGCTTTTTACGGGTAAAGGCAAACGATCAATTTTGCGTACAAAAGCAATTGCATTATTGACAATCGTCTCACTCGTTTTTTCTCCTTGCACCACTTCAACCAATTGCATTTTAGCGACTGGATTAAAATAATGAATACCCACTAACCGCTCGGGATTTTTTAACACTTGATTAATTTCATCTATTGGAATACTTGATGTATTTGTTGCAAGAATCGCATCGCGTTTCGCTTTTGATTCTATCATTTTAAAAGTCGATTGCTTGACTTCTAAATTTTCAATCACGGCTTCAATAATCACATCTGCTTTTGCAATGCCTTTTCCTTCAACATCCGGAATTAAGCGATCTAATGCTGCTTGAACTAAATTACGTTCTTTTAATTTTTCTTTAAATAAAATATTCGCTCGTTTAATAGCAGGCGCAATATATTTAGGTTCTAAATCTTGCAGCGTCACTGTCATGCCTTGAACAGCACACCACGCTGCAATATCACCACCCATGGTGCCAGCGCCAATGACATGCACATGCTGAGGTGTATAACGAACATCCTTTGATAATCCTTTTAATCTATCTTGTAAGAAAAAAACACGAACTAAATTGTGACAAGTTTCACTAAAAAATAATTTTCCGCAACTTTTTGCTTCGCGAATATAAGGTTCTTCACCTTCAACACCAACTAATTCCCAATTATCCAATACATCATACGGCGCAGGATAATGAACAGGATTTACTTTCTTTTTTAATTGTTTGCGAATATAAGAACCTAATAATTGACGCACCACTTTATGATTTGTTAATGCTTGTAATTTTGTCGGACGATGTAAAGGCGGCGTATGTAAAATATAATATGTTGCAGCATGCACTAATTGACGTTTAGGCACAGCCACATCAGCAAACCCTAATTTTGCTGCCGCTTTGCCACTTACTGTGTGTCCAGATAAAACTAAATTTAAACCTTGTTGCGCACCAATTAATTTTGGTAATCGGACTGTACCGCCCCAACCGGGATGAATCCCTAATTTCACTTCAGGTAAACCTAAACGTGTTTTTTGACTTTCTTCAACCACACGATAATGACTAGCCAATACTAATTCCAAACCGCCGCCTAAACAAAATCCTTCTATCATAGCAACCGTCGGCATTTTTAATGCTTCAAATTTATCTAAAATTTGCTGCCCCAATCTCAACATATCTGTTGATTCTTCAATATCTTTAAAACGCGTAAATTGTGAAATATCAGCACCTGCAATAAAACCACTTTTTTTAGCTGAAGCTAAAATCAAACCTTTGTGCGTCGTATCAGTCGCTAACACATCAACGATGGCAGAAAATTCTTCCATCACTTCGCGATCTATCGTATTAACAGCAGTATTTTTTTTATCGAAGTATAACCATAAAATATGATTGCTATCTGTTTCTAAACGCCAGTGTTGATACGTTTGATGTTCTTTCATTTGCACCATTGTCATGTTACACCTCGGAAACATTTTCAATTAACATTGCACCACCTTGACCACCACCAATACAAATGGTCGCGATTCCTTTTTTCGCATTATTACGACGCAAAACTTGCGCGAGATGCAGCACAATACGTGCACCACTTGCGCCAACAGGATGACCTAATGCAATTGCACCACCATCCGTATTTAATTTCGTTCTATCAATTTCACCAAGTGCGCGATCCATCCCTAAATTCGCTTTGCAATATTCATCACTCTTCCAAGCTTCTAGACAACCTAACACTTGCGCGGCAAATGCTTCGTTAATTTCCCAATAATCGATATCATCCATTTGCAATTGTTGACGTTGCATTAAACTATGCGCGGCATAAACAGGACCTAATCCCATTTCAGCAGGATCAACCCCAGCCCATTGCACATCACAAATACGTGCAAGCACTGGCAAATGATATTGTTGTACCGCTTCTTTGCTTGCTAATAATAAAACAGCAGCGCCATCTGAGACTTGTGAACTATTTCCCGCGGTAACACTTCCGAATTTTTTATCGAAAAAAGGTTTTAAACTGGCGAGTTTTTCCATCGTAGAATCACGACGCACGCCTTCATCTGATATAACAAAATCACCACTCGTTCCAAATAAATCTGTTACTTCAGCAAAATGATTTTCTTCTTGTCCTGCTATTGCAAATTGATGGCTCTCTAATGAAAATTGGTCCATTTGTTCTCGCGTAATATTAAAACGATAGGCGACATTTTCTGCTGTTTGTCCCATCGATAAATTCACAATAGGATCCGTTAAACCACGCAATAAAGAAATAATCGGTTTTAAATAAGTTGGTCTGAATTGTGTCCATGTTTTTAATTTTGCTTGCCATCCTTTTGCAGACATCATGCTTGCAGCCCATTTCATGTATTGATCGCTAAATAAAAGCGGCGCGCGGCTCATTGCTTCTGTTCCACCGGCTAAAACTAAATCATGACGGCCTGATGCAATATCTTTTGCTGCGCTATCTAATGCTTGCATACCAGATGCACAATTACGTTGTACCGTCCACGCTGGAATCGTTTTGCCGCAACCTAAACGCAGTGAAACGACTCGACCAATATTCGCTTCATCTACACTTGGCATCACACAACCAATCACGACTTCATTTAAAGCGGATGGTGGAAAAGGTTGTCGATCTAATAATTCTCTGCCAGCACTCACTGCAAGATCAGAAGCAGAAAATGAACCAGGTTTACCTTTTGCTTTTAAAAATGGTGTTCTTGCACCATCAACAATATAAACATCTCGTGTAAAAGTTGGATTGATTTGCATAAATGATTGCATCTCCTGTTCAAGCAATGACAGTATTTAAATCAAATGAAAATTCATTCACTTTAATAATTTCTTGACGCAATGTTTCAAAATGAATGAGTTGTTGTGCTTCTTCTGAGGTAATAAAACCAGCTTGTTTTGCTGCTTGCACGCGTTCATTAAAATCATACCAATGCGGTATCGCGTGTTCCTTAACAACATGTTGTAATTTTTTCAAAATCGGTTCTATCGAAGCCACTTGTGATAATGCCGCATCAAGACGATAACTCAATTCCGTTTCTTTGTTACTGACATAACAATATTTTGTTAATCGATCTCGCAATGCAGAAGGTGTTATCATGTCAGTCACAATTTTGTGATTTAATTTATCTTTTGGCGCGTAATAAGCACGGCCAAAGGGAAAAATAAAAAAATGTAAAAGATGTCCGACCCAAGATAAAGAAAAATTTTCAGCTAATTCATCAAAAGCAAGTTGTATGCGAGATAAACAATGTTGTAACGACCAACAAACATAATCAACATCTGAAACAGGTTGTTGATGATCGTTATAATATTTTAAAACAGTTGATGCGACATATAATTGACTCATGACATCACCCAAACGCGCAGAAATACGTTCGCGTCGTTTAAGATTACCACCCAAAATGAGTAAACTCGCATCAGCAAATAAGGCTAAAGCGGCACTCATGCGCGTTAATTGTCGTTGATATTTTTTAATGCGTTTATGTTTAATCGTAGAAGTAAAAATAAAACTTCCGCCAGTTAAACCATAAGCGATTGCGCGTAATGCATTACTGATAAAAAATCCAACGTGAGACATTAACACGCGATCTAATGCGGGTATATCGCTCGTTGTCGCACTAATTAATTCAACTTCTTTGAGTAAATAAGGATGACAACGAATTGCACCTTGTCCAAAAATAATTAAATTACGCGTTAAAATATTCGCCCCTTCAACGGTGATACTAATTGGAATCGCGTAATAAGTATTAGCTAAAAAATTACGAGGGCCGACTTGAATCATATGTCCTGCATGTATATCCATGCCACAAGAAACAACGCGACGACACATTTCAGTCATATGATATTTTGCAATCGCAGAAACAATAGAAGGATTAATTTTTTGATCGATTGCACCTGCTGTCATGATTCGACAAGCTTCTAACATGTAAGTGCAACCTGCAATTTCACCTAACGCTTCTTCAACCCCTTCAAAAGAAGAAATGGAAGTATTAAATTGTCTACGAATTTTTGAGTAAGCACCCGTGAAACGATAAACCATTTTACTTGAACCGGTCGATAAAGCAGGCAATGAAATGGAGCGACCAATGGAAAGACATTCCATTAACATACGCCAACCTTGTCCTGCCATGTTTGCGCCGCCAATAATCCAATCTAATGGAATAAAAACATCTTTACCGTAGGTTGGCCCATTTAAAAAAGCAAGATGCATGGGAAAATGTCGATGGCCAATTTGAACACCAGGATGCGAAGTAGGAAGTAAACACAAGGTAATACCCATTTCTTTTTTATTACCTAATAAAGCATCTGGATCATACAATCGAAAAGCCAAACCTAATACTGTTGCGATAGGAGCCAAGGTAATATAACGTTTATCCCAAGTTAAACGAATACCAATGATTTCCTTACCTTCATGCATGCCTTTACAAATGATGCCTATGTCAGTGATTGCACCGGCATCACTACCCGCGTCAGGGCCAGTTAAAGCAAAACAAGGAATTTCTTTTCCTTCTGCAAGACGCGGTAAATAATAATTTTTTTGTTCTTCTGTTCCGTAATGCAATAATAATTCGCCTGGGCCTAATGAATTTGGCACCATTGTCGTTACTGCCGTACTGGCACTGCGTGTCGCAAGTTTAGTAATGACAGTCGAATGCAGCAACGCAGAAAAACCTAATCCACCATATTGTTTAGGGATCACCATACCAAAAAATTTTTCTTTTTTCAGATAATCCCAAACAGGTTCAGGTAAATTATGATCTTCAAATACAATTTGCCAATCATTTAACATACTGCAAAGTTGATCTGTTTGATTATCCAAAAAAGATTGTTCTTCAGCAGAAAGCGTAGGACGTGGAATAGAAAATAAATTTTTCCATCGCGGCCGGCCGCAAAACAATTCTTTTTCCCACCACGTGTCCCCTGCTTCTATCGCGGCATGCTCAGTCGCACTAATAGCGGGCATTTGTTTGCGTAGGTGCGTTAAGGCGGGCTGGATGAGATGATGCTGACGCCAGCGAGAAAGGTTCGCAAATCCCGCAGCGAGGAAATAAAGGACCCAAAAAAAAGTGAGCCAGCCTGCAGACATCACACCCAATGCTGTGATGACAACTAAAGCGGCAGCAAAGAGTATTGTCCATAATATAATGGATAATTGAAAAAAGGCTGTGATAAAAAGCAATCCAATTAAAGCTAAGGTACTAATGATATGTGTGAGTTCCATGAGGGTGCGGTTCCTTGTCGCTTTCCTTTTTTTGACGGTAAGGTAGCGCAGAAGTATATCGAGAGAAGTGGGATGAACTCAACTGTTTTATCAGTGATAACATCAGACCAGGTTTCAATCAGATTCCAACAGATGGACCGTAGGCAAGCGAGAGAATTTTTTATCAAACGTGGTGATAACACAATTCTCCTTCTTGCTTTCTACCCAAATAAGACAATCTGAAAAATCCACATTGTTAGATTGATATAATTGCAAGGCGTGAGAAAATTCAGCCTCATTTTGTAATTGAAATGCTTCATTAGTTTGGAGATGCTGTAACACTTGAATAATGTCAGCTTTATTTAATTGATAAGCTGAATCCAGCACCCAAACTAGTTCTGCTTGAACAATTTGAGGAATAAACAAGATTTTTGCTTTCTTGGCAAACTGTCTAGCCAATTTAACTTGCCCTGCTTGTTTATCATCTGTCACAAGGATTCGAACTAAAACATTCGTATCAACCGTCTGCATTCCCACCTCTCTTGCGAATAGCATCCTCAATGTCCTGTAGACTAGCTGAAGTTTTAGGATGGCAAATACCAAAAGCTGCCTCTATGTCATTTTCTTTTCGAAATAAAATAACATGATCATCTTCTATGGCGAATCCAATTTTATCTCCAGGATGCAATCCTAACTGATTGCGAATATCAGCAGGAATCGTCACTTGGCCTTTTACAGTAAGCGCGGATGAATACATGCCTACCTCCTTAAAAATGTAATACTATATAAAATAAGTATTACATATGTTAAAATGTATGTCAAATTAAAATTAGCTTTATGCTGAGTAGCTTGTCATCCTGAGCGTAGCGAAGGATCACTAAAATACGGCTATGTCTTTGTTAGTGCAGGAGTTCCCGCTAAGAAACGCGGGAACTCCTTTCTTGTTTATATGCTTCGCAAAAGCAAAGCTTTTGCTTGCACCAAGAGGGGAGAATCGCGATTCTCCCCTCTTGGATCACCCCATCGCGTATAGTTAGCGGGAACCGCTGTTGTTAGTGATCCTTCGCTACGCTCAGGATGACAACCGCGTGAACTTTTGCGCTAATTAAGCTACTTTTTGGTTTGTCCACAGATTCTGTGGATAAGTCTGTTAGTAAGCTATCGACAACCACTTTAAAATCCGGTAAATGAAGCTTTCATCCGATAAGAACAGAAAATAGACACAAGTAATATCAACTGAATAATCAATAGGTTATAAATATAAAAGTGGGGGCAATGTTTGATCTTTATTATGTGTCTATGAATTCAACAAGCTTAAAGCATTTTGTGAACAACCACTACGATTTATGATCAAATCCTTTAATTTTCATAAAATTGCTGCAATTGTTTCATCAGCACTTGTGCACTCGCCTTTTTTGCAAACAAAGATTGCATGTCAGTTGTCCATAATCCATTTTTTAAATTGATTAAGACGGGGATGCTGTTCTGCTTATTTTGCGGATAAAGTGCAAGCATCCAATCACCCTTCATGATGGCAAGTTGTTTACTATGTACAATCATTTCACCCATGCCTGGTCGAACAGTTAAACGAGTCGTGATGGGATCAACACGGAATAATTGCACACCTTCGAGAACCACTTTTCGAACTTCAGGATACACCGTGCGTATGGCTTCAGGCGTATAATCACTTTCAAGAAAAATAGGTTGTTTTGTATGATAGACCGTTTGTTTACCTTGCATGAGTTGAGTTAATGCATCACTTGAAGATGAAATACCGAGCAAACCTAAAATTGTTGGTTTGATTGCTAATAATGAAATTAATCCATTAATGGTACGAGGATAAGATGTCATACCATACAAACGAAAAGCTAATAAAGTATGATATTGAGATAATCCCAACACATCTGTACCGTGACCTGCAGATTCATTCAGTGCTTCACCATCTAAACTTGGCGGATAAAAAGCAGGAATTGGCATAGGACCAGTATACAATTCTTTTTCTGTGACACGATCTCCTGATAATTCCAAGGCTTCGCCATGGTCCGATAATAAAACAACAACAGTATGATCTAAGAGATGATTTGCTTTTAATAAGACAAAAAAATCCTGTAATTGCTGGTCCACTCGTTTGATACTGGCTTGATAGCGCTGAAGTGCTGTAGGTGTCTGATAGGCTGATAAGCTTGCCCAGATATAAGGTTGATGCGGCAAACAAAAATGAATCGCTAGAAATAAAGGTTTAGTTCGTGTTTCCGATAAAACTGGTTGAATTAATTGTAAAAAACTATTTGGATCATAAGCAAAAAAAGCTGCGCGATTAGAATAACTATGCGGAAATAACCAAGCACCGATTTTAGTATTAATGAGTAAATTAGAAAGCGGAAAATCATTAAAGGTACCAATTAAAAAATCATTTAATCCCATGGGGGTAGAAAGAATACGATCAAAACCAACTGTCGTATCGATATTACTAAATCGTGTTTCATCAGTGGCATAAATTGTTTCATAACCATGACGTTTCAAAATAGCTGGCAACGTATTCGCGAGTGACAAATGACTTTGCGAAGCCAAATTAAATCTCACCCCATTTTGGATGGGATATTCTCCCGTTAAAATACTCATCCAAGAAGGAAAAGTTCTGGCAAGTGGCGTAATAGCATCGTTAAACACAATTGAACGTTGCAAGAAATGATCGAAAAAAGGTGTCGTTTGTGAGTTGCCAAAAAAACTTAAAAAATCGGGGCGCAGTGAATCCACACCAATAATAATTACATTAGGTTGTTTCATTGAAAGAAAGGATGCCGTTTGATGTTGTTCATGATAATAAAAAATACTTAATAACACAGCGGGAGCAATAAAAATGATTGCCCACCGTTTGATATTCAATAAAGCAATCATCATAAAGAAAATACATAATGAAACTAAAATAATGGCAACTATTGCATTGATTGTCGTATTAAATAAAAAAATGGAAGATAAAACAGCGAATTTTGAATTGGGAAAATAATATTGATTTAATGTAAAAAAAGTAAGAATGCCGAGTATCCATAAACTCAGTGATAAAGATAATTGTTGTTTAACGGGGATGTTGAAAAAATGAATCACTTGTTTTGCAATCCACCAAACAATAACGCAATATAAAAAATGAAGACTGATTTGCACTAAAATAAAATAAAAAATGCCGGGCAAAATGGTGAGAGGAATATCTAATTTACTTGAAACAAAACTGAAATCAGAAAGATATTCTTTATTGCATTGAATAAAAAAACTGATTTCTAGTAAGAAAAAAAAAGCGGTTAGAGCCAGTAAATAGAGAAAGGTTGAGCTATATTTTTTTTGTGGTTGAAGCTGTGAAATCATGTGTTTTTCCTTTGTCTAAGTAACAAATTTTGAACGTTACAAGGAACACAAACGTTGTCATCCTGAGCGAAGCGAAGGATCACTTGCAAGTATCATGACGTATTTAGTGATCCTTCGCTACGCTCAGGATGACAACATCTACGCTTTTAGCAATGACGAAGCTTTAATTTATTTGCGACAAGAAAATTTAATTTTTTTTCCCACACAACTCCTCCTCAGAAAAATCATCAACTGCAATGACCTTTCTTCGTGCTTCTGTTGCTTGCATCACCTTATCAAATTCTTCCTCAGAAATAAGTTGCTGATGTAAAGCAGCTTGCGCGCAATCTGTAAAAGTATAACCACTCACTTTTCCTTCTTTTTTAGCCGTTCGAATAAATTTATCCGCTGCTTCTGCCTCAATTGATTTAAGCAAAGCATCTTGAATATCACCTAATGGATTTTCTGGTACAGACGCAAGATACGCACCTGCAGATAATCGATCGCGTGTTTCTGAGGGCGTCATCATTAATTGTGCAATTTTACGATTAAAACTATCTCTTGGTTTCGTAAAAGGTTTACCCAAAGGAAAAATTAAAATGGTCAGCATCCACGCAATGGGACGAATAGGAAAATTTTTAATGATACCATCAATACTTTCTTGCAATGAAAACAAACAATGCAGACAAGCATATTGAACTAATGGTAAATCATCTTCTTTATTACCTTGATCATCGTAATGTTTTAATGTAGCAGATAATAAATAAAGAAAACTGATGATATCACTCAAGCGTGCAGAAATACTTTCCTTCTTTTTTAATTTGCCGCCATAAACCAACATACAAACATCCACTAATAAAGCGAAAACAGAGCTAAAACGTGTTGCATGTTGAAAATATCTTTTCATCACGCCTTTTGGCGCAGAAACAAATAAAGCACCAGATAAACCTAATGTTATGCTGCGCACAATATTGCTGAGTGCAAAACCCATGTGTTTAATAACAGCTTTATCAAAAAGAGGTAATGCAGCTTGAAAATCTTGCATGCGCCCTGCTTCCATTTCTGATAAAACATAAGGATGACAACGCAGTGCGCCTTGTCCAAAGATAATCATATTGCGTGTTAAAATATTCGCCCCTTCTACTGTGATCGCAATAGGCGCGCCTTCATATCCACGCGCGAGAAAATTTTTAGGACCCAAACATATTCCTTTTCCACCAAAAATATCCATGCCATCACAACCCACTTTTCGTCCTAATTCTGTCACATGATATTTCACAATGGCAGAAGCGACAGAAGGTTTTTCTCCTGCATCAATGGTGCTCACAGCAAAGGTGCGTGTTGCATCCATGAGATAAGTATAAGCAGCTAGACGTGCTAATGGTTCTTGAATACCTTCGAATCGTCCGATAGGTAAATTAAATTGTCTACGAACTCTGGCATAAGCACCTGCTGCATAAGAAAGTATTTTTGCGCCGCCTAATGCATTGGCTGGCAATGAAATCGCCCTGCCCGCTGCTAAACATTCCATTAACATCACCCAGCCTTTTCCTGCTTTTTTCGATCCGCCAATAATCCACTCAAGTGGAATAAAAATATTTTCGCCATGAATTGGCCCATTTTGAAAAGGTGAATTTAACGGAAAATGACGTCTACCAATTGAAATGCCTGCCGTATGACGTGGAATTAAAGCGCAAGTAATGCCGTATTCTGTTTTAGTTCCCATCAAATGATCTGGATCATATAATTTAAATGCTAAACCAATAACAGTTGCAACAGGTGCAAGTGTGATGTATCGCTTATTAAAAGTTAATCGTATCCCTAAAATTTTTTGCCCTTGATGTTCTCCCCAACAAACAATCCCGTGATCTGTTAACGAACCTGCATCTGATCCTGCTGTTGGTGAAGTGAGTGCAAAACAGGGAATTTCTTCGCCTTTTGCAAGTCTTGGCAAATAATAATTTTTTTGTTCTTCTGTGCCGTAATGAAGTAATAATTCTGCCGGGCCCAATGAATTAGGCACTGCAATCGTTGTGACAGCAGCAATACTTCGTCCACTTACTTTAACTAAAATTTGTGAATGTGCATAAGCCGAAAATTGTTTTCCGCCATATTGTTTCGGAATAATTAATCCAAAGAATCCTTGTTCTTTTAAAAATGCCCACATGGCTGGGGGCAAATCAAGTCGTTTGTGTGTGATGTCCCAATCATCAATCATACGACAAAGCGTTTCAACGGGGCCTTCAAGAAAAGCTTTTTCTTCTTCTGATAGAACAGCTTTAGGCATGGCTAATAATTTTTTCCAATTAGGATTACCACGAAATAAATCACCTTCCCAAGTAATGGTACCTGCCGAAATAGCATCTCGTTCTGTTTTAGACATAGATGGCATGACGCGGCGATAAAATTGAAAGAGTGGTTTACTAATTAATCGATATCGCAAACGTTTTATATTGAGTGGAATAAAAATCAGAAAGAAGAATATCCAACAAATAATATTACCTACTGTTAAACCTGTTAATTTTGTTGCAATAATAAAAAGTAAAGCAAATGAAACGGTAAAAATAATCAATGAAGCGCGATGGTACGCAAGCGCGCCAAATACAATTAAGAACGCAACTAATCCACTTAAAGACAACATAACTCATTCCTTTATTTATCACTAACCCCAATAACACTCATTTAATAAAATAAAGCTTCAAAGACGCCCTCCTCCAGAGGTTGTCATCCTGAGCGAAGCGAAGGATCACTAACAAATATTAATGACATATCATAGTGATCCTTCGCTTCGCTCAGGATGACAACTAACGCCATTAGCCTTTTACCGCATAGATACCCGGCACATTACGCAAGTGCTCTTCATAATCAAGACCGAATCCAAATAAATAAAGATCATCTGTCACAAGACCCACATAATTCGGCTCAAAATTAACACCAGGTTCACGAGTACGTTTTTTACTAACCATCACGGCAGAATAAACTGCTTTAGCTTTTGCTTGTTTGCAATAATCAATAATGGCAGCGAGGGTGAGACCACCATCCATGATATCGTCAACAATTAATACTGTTCTATTATTTAAAGCACTACGCGGCTCGACCAACCAATGCAAATCACCGCCACGCGTTGTACCTTGATAGCGTGTTGCATGGATATAATCAATTTCTAATGGAAAATGCAAACGTGTGACCAAGTGCCCTGTGGTAATCAATGCCCCTGTCATTACACATAAAACAAGCGGGTTCGTTTCTTTTAAATCATGTGTGATTTGTTTTGCCATACGATCAAGCGCTTCATTAATATCATCAAAACTGTAAAGGCAGATAGCTTCTTGAAGTATAGATTGAACTTTATCTGACGTTTCCATTAACATTGTCCTCAATGTTGATATGTGGGATAAGATTATAAAGGATCATGGGATTCTGTACACAACAAATTAGAACAAGGCACAAATTATGACCACTCATCCAGAGTTAACCACCATCAAAGATTTTATTCGATTTGCCGCAACCTCGTTTAATCAAGCTGACCTTTATTTTGGTCATGGAACAGATAGCGCATGGGATGAAGCTGCTGCTCTGGTTTTACATTCAATTAAACTACCTCATGATATTCATCCCAGCGCAATGGATGCCCATTTAATTGAATCGGAACGTAAACAATTATTTGATTTAATCCATGAACGCATAGAAAAACGTATCCCACTGCCCTATTTAACACATGAAGCATGGTTTTCAGGTTTATCATTTTACGTTGATGAAAGGGTTTTGATTCCACGATCACCGATTGCAGAATTAATTGAACGTCAATTTCAACCCTGGATAGCAGTTAATAAGGTGCATGATATTTTGGATTTATGTACAGGAAGCGGCTGCATTGCGATTGCTTGCGCTTCTTATTTTCCTGATGCACAAATTGATGCAAGTGATGTGTCACCTGATGCCTTAGCTGTCGCTAAAATCAATGTGTTACGACATCATCTAGAAGGACAAGTTGAACTTATTCATTCCAACCTTTTTGAACAATTACCACAAAAAAAATACGACATTATCATCAGCAATCCGCCTTATGTCAGTGCTGATGAAATGCTTGCTCTTCCTAAAGAATATCATCACGAACCTGCACTTGGATTAGAAGCAGGACAATTGGGATTAGATATTGTTACTCGAATTTTGGATCAAGCTAAACAATATTTACATCCCCATGGTATTTTAATTACTGAAGTGGGGAACAGTGAATATGCTTTGGCTGAGGCTTTTCCGCATGTTCCATTTACGTGGATAGAATGCGAACGCGGTGGCGGCGGTGTGTTTATGTTGACGGCTGAGCAGTTAAGAGAGTTGTCGTTTTAATGAAAAAGTTGTCATGTTGTCATTCCGAGGCTTGCAACTATAGCACCGTCGTTGCGAGGAGCACACGAAGTGTGCGACGAAGCAATCCAAGCAACCTGGTTGCCGGAACAATCCTTTACATGGATTGCTTCGTCGCACACTTCGTGTGCTCCTCGCAACGACGGTGCTACAGTTGCAAGCCTCGACATAACAACCACTCAAAATGATATAACTTTTATCTTCAATGCATGAATTTGCGCCGGTATTTCGTTTGTAAATAAAGCGTAAATTTTTCTATGCGCAGCTACTTGGGTTAACCCTTTAAAACAATCTGCCTTGATGATGACGGCGAAATGTCTGCCGCCGCCTTGATGACCCGCATGACCAATATGCTCATCACTTTGATCTATTACTTCAAGAAAAGAAGGTGAAAATGCTTTTTTAATACGATCGTAAATTTCTTGTTTATTCATTAGAAATATATTTCGCTAAATACAATGCTTGAAAAATACTAAACACAAGCAAAGCCAATCCCACACCATAAAACTTAAAGTTCACCCAAGCATTATCACTAAAATGATAAGCAATATATAAATTAATTGCACCCATCACTGCAAAAAAAACTGTCCAAATCAGATTGAGTCGTTTCCACACTGTTAAAGGAACATTGTCTTTTTCTTCAATGACTTTTTCCATCAATCGTTGCACTAATGGTTTCTGTGAAAAAAATTGCGTGATGACAAGTACACCAGAAAATATCCAAAACAAAATAGTAGGCTTCCATTTAACAAAAATGGGATTATGAAAATATAAAGTTAAGCCGCCAAAAATAAGAAAAACAAATAATGTAATTAATTGTTGATGGTTCCATTTTTTAGTCCACAAACGAATCGTCACAACTTGCACTGAAGTAGCAACAATACCAACTATCGTCGCCGCATAAATATTATAAAATTTAAATGCCAAAAAAAACAAAATAACCGGCAAAAAATCATATAGAAGTTGCATAATCGACTCCCTGATCTGTTATCACTATTTTCCGAAATGGCGCAAGATAAGTATAAACAATTGGTATCACAATTAATGAAAATACCGTTCCCAATAACATGCCGCCTGTAATCACTAATCCGATTTGTTCTCGATTTTCAGAGCCTGGGCCCATGGCAAATGCCAACGGCATTGCGCCTAATACCATGGCTGCGGTTGTCATTAAAATAGGACGTAATCGTAGCATCGCAGCTTCAATCACGGCTTCTTCAATCGACTTCCCTTCACTTCGTAATCGATTAGCGAAATCAGTAATTAAGATACCATGTTTTGCAATTAATCCCACTAAAGTAATTAAACCAATATTACTATAAATATTTAAACTACCGCCAAATAATTTAAGTGTTAACATGGCACCGACCAAAGCAAAAGGGACTGTCAATAAAATAATAAATGGATCAATAAAGCTTTCGAATTGCGCTACTAAAACAAGATAAATAAAAACTAATGCGAGCAAGAAAGTCAATGCTGTCTTGCCATTTGAATCAATAAAACTCTTGGCTTCACCTGTTAATTCATATTTAACATTATCTGGTAAATACGTTTTCGCTGCTGTTTCAAGTGCTTTAACCGCATCAGCCATTTTAAACTTGGGATCGATGATCACGTTTATCCTATCACTTCTCAAACGACTATAATGTTGAAACATTTCAGGTGTTGTCGTTTCTTCTACATTAACAAAATTACCTAACGAAACCATATCACCAGCTGCATTTTTAACATACATTTGTGAAAAAATATTGGGATTAGAAAGTGCTTTCTCTGTCATTTGAACAATAATATTTTTTTCATCCACTTTGCCAATCGTTTTACCCGCTAATAAAGTGGAAAGTGTATCAGTGATCGTCGGCAAAGAAATCCCTAAATCAGCCGCTCTATCTCTATCAATCGATAATTCAAATTGCTCTGTGTCCCACTTCAACTTATTATCGACATGCACAAAACCAGGCACTTTTTTAAGCGCATTTAACATTGTCTCACTGACTTTTTGCAATTGCTCATAACCTGCCGATGTCATCATCACGATGCCCGCATAATCTCCATCATCAACACTGACAGCTTCTGCTAGCGGTGGCGGCGGTGTAAAAACAAATACGCGCACACCCGGTAATGCTTTGGTTTCTTCTGTGAGTAATTGCACAATATCATTTGTCGAACGTGTACGTTCATTTTTAGGTTTCAATAAAATAAATTGAAACGCATGAGAAGCTGTTCGGCCGCCCATACTTAAATAAGAACTAATTTCAGGAATTTTGTTATACATCGCTTCTAATTGACGTACATATTGGTCCGTATATTGAAAGCTTGCGCTATGCGGTGCATTTATTCCAACCATAATCGCATTCATATCTTCTGTTGGTGCTAATTCTGAAGGCAAAAAACGATAAACACCAAAGCCAAGTAATCCAACTACAAGCAAACTCAATGCTATCCATTTTCTTCGTGCTAAAGCGATTTGTAAAAAGTGGTGATAATGGTGTTGTAATTTTTCTATAAAAAATGAATGTTTTTTTGTAGCATTATCATCAGACTTTAAAATACGCGCACACATCATGGGTGATAATGTCAATGCGACAAAACCTGAAACAATAACAGCACCCGCCAAAGTAAAGGTAAATTCTCTAAATAAAACACCTAACATGCCTGGTGTAAAAGCAATGGGCGTATAAACGGCTGCCAAAGTTAATGTCATCGCAATAATAGGAAAGATAATTTCGCGGCTTCCTTTTAATGCCGCAGCCATGGGCGATAGACCCTCTTCCACATGCCTGCTGATATTTTCTAGCATCACGATTGCATCATCCACAACTAAACCAATCGCTAAAACAAATGCCATTAATGTAATCGTATTAATACTGAAATTGAGAATATATAAAATGAAAAACGTACTGATGACACAGACAGGGATCGTAATAATCGGAATGAAAGTGGCGCGAAATCGTCTGAGAAAAATAAAAATAACGATCCAAACAAAAATGACCGCCTCAATAAAGGATTCAAAAACACTATGAATTGAAGCGCTAATATAATCTGCTTGATTATAAATAATGTCGATATTCATCCCGGCGGGTAATGTCGATTTAATTTGAGAAACAACTTTTTGGACTTGTTTAGCAACATCCAATGGATTGGCTGATGATTGCGTTACAATGCCTAATGCAATCCCTGATTTCCCATTGATACGAAAACTAGAATCTTCATCTTCAATACCTAATGTTGCATGACCAATATCCTTCAAGCGTAATATTTCATTTTGCTTATCACGAATAATAATATCATTGTATTGTTCTGGTGTTTTTAATGTGGTGTTGGCAATCACACTATAAAAACGATCTGTGCCGCGTATCTGGCCCGTTGGCACTGACGCAACATTATTTTTTAATAATGAAGTGACTTCATCTGTCGTAACTTTTGCAGCAGCCATTTTTTCAGCGTCTAATGAAATACGAATCGCGGACGCACGCTCGCCATACATTTCAACACTTCCGACACCATCTATCGTTTCAAAAGTAGGGACAACATATTGCTTAATATAATCACTTAATTCACGTTGATTGCGATGGGCATCTTTAATTGAAATATACATGATTGCATCACTATCAGTATCTGCTTTCATGACAATAGGACTATCAATATCTTTAGGTAAAGCACCTCGAATACGTTCTAAACTACTACGCACATCTTCTACCGCTGCATCCATATTTCTGCCTAATGCAAACGTGAGCGTAATATCACTTTCACCTTGTCTACTGCGTGAAGTTAATGTTTCCACACCATCAACACTAGAAAGTCCATCTTCGATTATTTTAGTAACATCATGTTCCATCATGCTGGCATTCGCACCAGCATAAGTTGTTTGAATAGAAATGATAGGTTGCGTGACGTTCGGAATCCAACGAATAGGCAAATTCATAAAACCAATAAGCCCGATGATCACCATGATTAAACTCATGACGATAGTAAAGGCGGGACGCTTAATACAAAAACCGGGTAGGTTCATTACGCTTTAACCTTAACTGGGGCACCATCTTTTATTTTCAATTGTCCATCTGTGATAACCACCATACCAGGTGATAATCCACTCATAATCTGCACGCTATCTAAATGACGTCTGCCTGTTGTGACTGGCACAGCAACTGCTTTGCCATCCACAACGGTATACACTTGCTCGCCATTTAACACAGGTACCAAACTGCGAGCTGGTATCATCACCATACTATTTTCTGTGCCTAATGATTGTGTCACTTCAACTAACATACCCGGTGCTAACAATTGATTATCATTGGGCACATCGGCATATAATGAAATGGATCGATTAGCTGTATTGACGGTTGACGAAATAAACGCAACTTTTCCTGTAAATATTTTACCGGGATAAGCTGCTGATTTGACATTTACCGTTTGCCCTATTTTCAATAAAGGTAAGATTTTTTCAGGAACATTATATTCAATATGCAAATGTTTAATATCGGTTAGCGTCACAACACTTTGCCCAACCGTAACATAATCTCCGACATGCACTTTTCTTTTACCCACAATACCCTCAAACGGCGCAAGCAATTTCATTTTATCAACCATCACTTTACATTCTTGCGCTTTCGCTCTTTTTTCTTTTAATTCAGATTCAGCTTGATCAATCGCTTGTTTTGAGATGACACCTTGTTTTGCCAATATTTTCATGCGGCCATAATTACTTTCGCTATAATCTAATTGCGCTGCAGCTGATTCATATTGCGCTTGATAAACAGCATCATCTAATTGAATAAGTAATGTTCCTTGAGTTACATTCGCTCCATCTTGAAATAAAATATTTTTCACATGACCCGAAAGATCAGAAGTGATTTCTACACTGCGTCCCACTAAATTGCCAATCGCTTTTGTTTCTAATGGTAAAGAAGTATTTGCTGCATGCGTTACTTCAACATAAACAGCGTCAGGAGTTTGGATATTATGATGAGAATAATATTTTTTTATTCCAAGACCACATAAAATAATAACGATAACAATAATAATTTTTTTCTTCATAGTAAAACTCTAATGTAAATCTCTAATGTAAATGATGAGAGGAGGCGTCGTGATCTTGTTCATCGAAAATTTTAGCGACATCAACTTTATCAAAAGTATATTCTTTATTACAAAAATCACATGTCACAACAATCAATTGATGCGTTGCTAATTCTTCTTCTGCTTCTTCTCGCCCTAACAATCCAATCGCTGCTGCACTTCGTTTACGTGAACAGGTACATTGAAACATCACAGGAACAGCACTAAAAATACGAATTACTTCCTCAGAAAATAAATGGCGCAATAAAGTCTGGTAATCACTATACAAAAGATCAGGAAGATGAAGATTATTTGTTTGTTTGAGGATAGATTCCCAATGCAATTTAACCATATCTTCTTCCATCACTTGTATTTTTTCTTGAGAGGGAATGATTTGTAGTAATAAACCCGCTGCTTGCCTTTCATCAACAGCCAAACAAATTTTTGTTGCCAATTGTTCTGAATCTCTAAAATATCCTTCGATCGATTCAGCCAATGAATTCCCTTGCCAGGTGACCATGCCTTGATAACGATTTTTATTGGAACCCGCATCTAACATAATCGCCAATACACCATCATATAAAGTTTGCATGAGCGCTTCGTAAGATAAATCCCCTTCCCACTTCACCAAGCCTCGCATATGAAACTCGCTATCACACTGTACTAATAGCAATTTTAGATTGCCCTGCCCTTGGAACTGCAGGGTTAAACGACCTGAAAATTTGATAATCGCACTTAACAAGCCAGCAACACACAATGCCTCACCCAATAAGCGGCGAATGGCTGGCGGGTAAGTATGTTGTTGCAAAATAGCTTGAAAAGTTTCGCGTAAGTGTATGATTTCACCACGAACGGGAAGCTGTTCAAAAATAAATCTATTTAAAGAATCAGTATTATCATTCATTCTGCGGATTATCGATGAGTTTGATGCGTTTTGAAAGCTTTTTTCACAGGAATGATTTAGTGATAATATACCTAAAACCAAAGAGGAAAACGAGTGTGAATAAGAAAGACACGATCATCATCGGCATTTCAGGCGCATCGGCTTCTGGCAAAAGTTTATTGGCAAATACTATTGTCAATGAATTAGGCTCTGAACAAGTCGTCATCATTTCAGAAGATGCTTATTATAAAGACCACAGTGATATGCCTTTTGAAGAACGCGCTAAAATTAATTATGATCATCCCGATGCGTTTGATCATCATTTACTTTATGAACATTTACTTAAACTACAACAAGGCAAAAGCGTTGAAGTTCCGATTTACAATCACTCGCTTCATATTCGTGATAAAAAAACACGGACTGTTGGTCAGCATTCAATTATCGTTTTAGAAGGTATTTTACTTTTTGTTGAACCTAGTCTCAGAGAAATTATGGATATTCGTATCTTCATGGAAACATCTTTAGATATTTGTCTTATTCGACGTTTGAAGCGTGATATTAATGAACGCGGCCGAACATTGGAAAGTGTTATTCAGCAATATGAAGAAACCGTGCGTCCGATGTATTTGCAATTTATTGATCCTTCTAAAAGAGATGCTGATTTAATCGTACCGCGAGGTGGTGAAAATCGTATTGCGATTGATATGATTAAGGCTAAAATGCGGGAGTTGTTGAAGAGCGATAAAGAATAGAATTATTTTTTTTGCGTGCTTCCCTTTGATACTTCATATTGCGCCCAATCCAGAGGGATGTTTTTTCGTTTTTTTACCGAATAAATTAACTCATCTACCTCATCAACAGTTGAGAACCACCTATCCATTTTTTTACTATAATTTTTTTCTTCTTCTCGCAAATCCTCTGGCAGCGCTTTATCTGTTAATACAGCTTTCACAACATTTAAAATATTAATTTTATAAATCCATTCATTAATTTTACCTACATCTACATAATATCTTGAAGCCTGCTCTTTTATTATTGCATCTGAATAATCTTTTAATTGTGCGTCAATTTTATCAACGAGATCTTGATGTTGTTGTCTTTTTGTTTTTGATGCAAACAAACTTGATGAAGAAAAAGTCGTTGTTGGCGTTGTCAGCGTTGTTGTAGTTGTCGGCCTTATTGGCGTTGTTGTAGTTGTCGGCCTTATTGGCGTTGTTGTCGTTGTTGTCGTTACCTGTGATTTAGCTGCCGACAATGTAAGTTTATCCTTCATTTTCGCAACCCACTTTTTAGCAAAACGTATTAAATCACGTATTGCAGGCTCAGGTGTCAAAGATTCACGCTTCGCTTTAAGCTCATTTTTTTGGAAAGCCTTGGCCATTGGCGCAACATATTTTTCTTCAACTTCAAGTCCCAACAAAACTTCTTTTAATTCATGTTCAGGATAAGGAATTAACTCCTCTGATGTCATACGATGTTTAATTGCTGGGCTAGCTTCACTTCGCCCCTCTAAGCTTGCTGCTTCATTTTGTGTACCAATGATCATAAAACCGGGTTTATTTGGCCTTTGCTTTGATTTCTTACTTTGCGGCCTTTTATGCATTAATAAATCATTTAACATTCTTTCCATCATAGGAGCACTATTAATTTCATCAACAACCACAATAGCACCCAGATCAAATGCCTCTAACAACAATTCCATTTTTTTTTCTGTTGACATGTTAATTGACATACGATAAAAAATATTTTCTTTATTTGATTTGTGCCCTACTTTGACTTCCTCATATCCATGTGCAATCAAATTTTTAATGACGATATCACTTTTGCCAACGCCAGGCTCACCTTCAATCAAAATACCGCCTAAGCCCCCATATAATTTTGATTTTTCTTTTTTTGTCGCTTTAACGTTAGTTGCAGCAAGCTCACGTCTGTATTTTCGCAATGCAAGTAAATCACTTAAATGTTCGTAAAGAGGCTGACGTGATTTTGTTAAAATAAATTTTTTAGGCAATGGTTGTAGCGCACGTTTAATTGGCGCATCAGGAAATTCATTTTCAAACTGCTTACGATACTCCTCTGGAACAAGATTTTTTGCAATTACCACATTATAATGTCTGACTGTATTGATCAGATCATCATCTGGATATTGTTCCATATGTGATAACACCATTAATGCTATCATTTCTATTTCACGCGGCGAAATAAGGACTTCATCTTCTGAATGATCACATAAAAATTGATAAAGTCTTAAGATTTCCTTTGAAATAACTAAGCTGTCTTTTTCAATCGATGTGCGAGCAAAAATCGGTTTCAACATTTTTTCATAAATAAATTCAGGCGGCATGGGATCAAATACTAAAGGATTGCCATTACCTTCAAAAAATGGTGCCAGCGTTTTTTCATCGCCATGACTGATGCGTTCACCGCCATAATTTAATGGATTAACACCAAAAAATACTTTGTGATTTGGAGTAAGCTCAATATATTCGTTATCAACGGTAATGCTAGGTGGATCACCATTTAATCCATAAAATTCACTCCATTCTTTTTCTGACAGATTTGCTTCATCAAGAAATAATATTTTTAAACTTGAATCGTTATTGTTTGCCCATTTTTTTATTTTTGATTCACCTTTATAAAGTTTTCCTTTTGTGTGTTTTTCAATTTCTTCATCAAGAAAAGTGGATTTTCCGACGCCCGTTAATCCTGTTAACATGACATACGGTGCGCGATCTAATGCCTCATCAATATCTTTTAATCGTTTATCAATAAAAGCTTGAGAAATTACTTCAGTATTATTTTCATCAAATGGCTTAAGTTTAACACCACCTGATATTTCTCTTAACCCTTCCCAAGGATTACGATCTTTAGCCCTTAATTTAGCTCTCGCTTTTGTGAATGAGATATCCGTTAAATCACCTAGTTTCGCTATTTCTTCATCAGATGCTATTTTTTTATCTTGTAATGTCTTATATTTCTCATCGTTAGTGACATGATGATAAGCAATGTTAGCAAAAGCTAAATATGCTGCATCCGTTGTGACAATACGTAAATTATTATTTTGATTTAAAAGATAAGGCGCTATAACATCGCTAATTTCTTCTGATATTTTTCCGCGTAAAATAATTTTTTCATTCTTTTTTAATGCTGTTTCCACAATACCATCTGATTCTGTATATTCGATGATTGCTTTAACTTTTCCTTCTTCAGTTATATTTTTTCTTTCTCCTGCTAATTTTTTGATTAATTCGTTAGATGATAATTCAGACACATCAATTATTTTATATTTTTCTTTCTCGGTTAATTGAGCAATAGTAACATCGACATCAGCAGTTTGAATGACAAGCTCTGGATGAGGAAGTGGTTTGGCCGCTACAATATCAATATCTAATTTATCAGGTAAAGTCACAGAGGGCGCCACATGACATTGCAAAATAATTTTATTTTTCTTGCATTCTGTCAATAATTCCGCCCATTCATCTTCATCAAGAGTGCGCGTCAAATTAACATCTAAAGTTTGATGAGGATATTTTTCGGCATACTCTTCAAGCAAACCAGGTACTGTATCTAATTCATTACTAGCAATACATTTATATTGAATAAAAAATTCATTCAATTTCGTAGGATTTAATGTCATTGCATCTGATTTTAATTCATTATCAACGATTAAATTAGTTTTAAGATACTGCCAATCATACCCTTCGCTTTGAACATATGAGACTTTTGAAAGCTGAAATTTTTCTTCATACGCCTGAATATAGGGTAATGTAAGAGCACGATTCCAAAAATGACAAAAAGAAGCATCGTCCCATAGCCCATTTTGAATTTCAATTGACTTACCCGAAGCGATAGCTTCTTCAACAGCTTTTTTTAATAATCCCTCTTCAAAAACAAATTCACTTCCTTTTACTCTCCAACGTCCAAGCAATCGTTCTTCCCAATCTTCCGCGTGAAATAAATTAATCGAAATATTATCTTCATGCGTATTTTCTCTTTGTGGAATATAAGGCAGCTGAAATAAGGCATCAGCACTAAATGGACAAGTGCTTATATTTCCTTTACCAAAACGCGAATAAAAATCTTTTCCTTGATAACAATTAGGTTTATCTGAATTAATAATCCCAATAACAGATGTTTGATTAAATTTATTTATTGGTGTTCCATCTGCTTCCGGTTCTGGTTCATCTAGTAAACTATTTAATCTGACAATATCATCAGCTTCAAAATTATCGTAATTCACAATTAAAATAGGTGGACTATCATCTGGCCATTGATGCGTAAGAAATTCATGCAAAGGACCACCTTGACCATCTTCTCCAATTGTTAATTTTCCGCGATTGCCTGTACGTTTAACAAATGGTTCTGAACAGACTAAATCGTCTGGTGAATGAATATAATAAACTGGACGAGAAGTATGATGCGCATGATTTTCAAGTGCGAGCGCCAATGATAAAACTTGGTCTGTAGAAGATAATTTTATTAATTGTTTTTTATTATCTTTTTTAACTAAATGGTTTAAATATTCAAGTGTTGAGTTAGGCAGTAAAGCCGAATCTTCCCAAGTTTTAAGTTTTTCTGAAAAATAATCAATATCATATTTTTCTTTGTCTGGATCATCATGTGTCTGAACAATAAAATCAGGTGAAGAATTAAAATCTTGAGAAACATCAAAACCTGCAGGTTTATTATTTTTATTAATATCAAGTCGAGCAGGATAGCCGCCAAGATTATATGCAATCCAAGGCGCGTCTTGATCTTCTTTTATTTCAACATAAGCATGACAATCATTTCTAATATAACGGCATTGTATATTATTATTAAGTTTATTTTCTTTCTTATGATGTTGAATAGCATCCATAAGTGCAATGGAGCGCTGACTACATCGACCCGCACCTTTACCATTATTAGCGTTATTAATGGCATCTAAATATTCCTGTGTTGTGCCTGGGCCTTTAAACGAATGAGACCCTGAACCAAAATTTTTATAATGTTGAATTAATTTGTCTAAGTGTGGATCAAGTAATTTTTTATGTTCTTTAGGAGGACTTTCTAATATAAAATCAATCTTAACATGATGCGAATCGTTATCTAAAGAACGAATATAATAAAGGTTATCACGCTCAGAATATTTGACTTCACAAGGCACTAAACTATTAATGTGATATTGAAGCATTTTGTCACGAGAGGATAAGCTTGGCAGCGCTTGCCATTGGCTATCTAAATGTAATTTCATCTTTCCATAGTAAAGATTTTCATTCTCTTTTGATTGATTCCATTCGTGAACTACATCGATATCATTTCTTTGTGGGATATTAAAATCTGTTAATTCAAGGTCCATTTCTTTATTATTTAAATTAAAGGCTTGATTAATAGAGACAGGTTCATCTTTTAAATCTAAACGATGATATACCTTTAAGCGGTAATCACTTACTTGTGGATTATGATGATGACCCCAAAATATTTGATTGAGTTTATAAGTAGGAGAGGTATTGCTCGTATCAGCATCAACACTAGCTTCTGCATTTTCTCTTTCTGGATGTGGTTTGGATCTATCAAAGGTAGTAGCTTTGCCATGAGACGTTACTTCCGGAGAATCATCATAATCATCAGAGCAATATACTTCTATTCCTTTTTCTTCTTTTAAAATAGATAAAAATTCATTTAATAAACTTTGATTTGCACCCACGATGGTACAATTTTTAAATTCAAGATATTTTAAATTTTTAGAATAGGAGACCAAATCATTCAATACTTCCATTGAAATAGTTAGATTCATTAAACATAGTCTCTCTAAAGGTGAGGGATAACTATCAAGTTGTTTTTTAAAATTTCCATATAATTTTTCGTTTAAATCTAAATTAATATTTTTTAGATTGAGTTCTTTTATATTATAATTGGAAACAAGATAAGAAATATCGTTTACAGTCGGAATCATACCAGTTGTTAAAATATTAGTACCTGATAAATCAATTGTAACTTTTTCAAAATGAAAGGGATTGCCACGAATTGATAATAAGCTTTTTTTCAATTCTTCTATAAAGTCTCCCTTTAAATACATTTTTTTCAATTTTTCATTTTTAATTAAGAACACGTACAGTTCATCTTTCAAATCATCAGATAATGTCAATTCTTCGAGGGTAGTAATATAAGTTGATGGTTGAAAATTTCCTCCCAAAGAAGCATGTTTTATTTTTGTATTAAATAAATTTAATTTTTTCAGATATTTTTTGTATTCTATCATTGTCCACATGGCATCATCTTCTATCGTACTATCAGACAAATCCAGATCCTCAATGAATTCTAATTGACTACTCATGTTTACTATAATATTGGGATAAGCAAACTCGTTTATTTTTAATTTTTTTATTTTGCTTGGCGCAGACATAATACTTTTAGCAGTAGTCTCAGACATTTTAGTTTTTGATAATGTTAACTCCTCCAACAAAGGCAATTTAAATTTATCAAATAGATCCCCCTCTATCTTGCAATCAGATAAATTTAATTTTTTTAAATTGGTTGCCCGACTTAAAATGTAATTCAATGTAGAAGCGGTTATTTTTCCAGTGATATTTAATTCTACTAAAGAAGATAAATTCAAATTTTCCATTATGATACTATTGTCAATATCACAACCACTAAATGTGAGACGTTTTATTTCTTTTAGTTTATTCAATAGCCACTTAATATTTTCACTATCGCTTCCAACGATAGTGACATTTTCAAAATTTTCTAAAGAATCTAGATCAACGCTTTGATCAGATATACTGATATTTCCATGTTTGATTAAGTCGGATATCATTTTTTTAGTTATCTTTAATGTTTTATTATACTCATGTACTACAGTAATTTCCGGCTTCAATTGCATAATTTGATTAACAAAATTAATATGGTCCTCTGAAAATTCATTAACTCTAATGAATCCTAATTTTGGCGTCATCTTATCCATGGCTGATAAAATTACCGCCTGATCACGATCATTAAGCTCTGATAAATAATGACTATCTAACACACGCAAATGAACAAACCCTTCTATTGTTTTTTCTAACCAATAATCATCTATCACTTGCACGGTATTTTTTGTTAATTTATTTTCACGAATCATTTGATTAAGCATAGTAGAATTAAGCAGCGGCCACATTTTTTTTCTGATCTCCGCATCATCGATAAGATCAATTTGTTTTAAAGGAATGACTTTGTTTTCCTGCTGCACATAAATAATGAATCCCTGCTTCAATAAATCCTCTAATACTTTTTTTACTTTCGTGATTTTTTCTTCATCCCAACTGCCGGCTGTCCAATCCGCTAGAATCAATGTTTTTTTCAGTTCTTGAGTTTTATTGCTGCGTTTTCGCCAGTAAGGCTTGTTTTGAATAAGCCGATTAATATTCAATTGACCTGTTGGCGTATAGGTATAGGCAGAGGCACTGCGCTTAAATTTGTAATATAAATCAGAGTAATACGGCATAGGTTCTCGTTTTGTTTATTAATTTTTATGTTTACTATTGTAATTATACTACTGTTTTCTTGTACTTTTTTTAAATTCGATCCAACCTCAAGGTATTTATTTTTGTATTTTGTAAGTGTTCACGGACTTAATTAGAACGTTCCCTCTCCTCCACATTTTTGTGGAGGAGAGGGTTAGGGAGAGGGGGATTAAACATTCCAAACCAACTGCGCACCAAATAAATCAACGCTCGTACGATTATGGCCATTCACAGTGACCGCCGTTACAGGCTGAGTGAGCCCAATATGCGCGGTATTAACAAACACATGGCCGTATAACATATCAAGCGCTATGCCCTTACAAATCGTATAACGTGCGCCAATTTGGAACCCGAGTTTAGAGCCATCAGGAAAATTCACATCACGAAAACGATTTTGTGTCGGTGTGGGTTCATATTTCACACTACCACGCAACATCCACGAAGGATTCAATTTATAATGCGTCCCAAAGCCCAAATCAAAGGTATTACTCATATCTTGCTGCACATAAACCGCAGGCAAAACACCCGTTGGATTTGCTATACTCGGTACGGATTGATAATTTTGCGCATAATAATTTCTGAGTACACTCCATTGATCATAAGCAATCGATCCCATTAATGCCCAGCAAGGTGTCATATCGTGATAAAAACTGAGTGTCGTTGTTGGCGGTAAAACAACACGTAATTTAAATGAATTCGATCTCACACTAGGAATCCCTGTTGCCAAAGTAAATGCGGCGGGGAAACTTAAATCACTAAATCCATTATTTAATTCCATGACCATTTTACTGCGATAATTTAACCCTATTCGTGTATTATCATTAATTCGGAAAAGCACACCCGCATGACCACCCCATCCCCAATCAGATGTCCTATAACGAGATTGTCCATTCAATGTGGTCGTTAATCGGGCCAATTGTTTACTATCGACAAGGAAGTAATGCGCATCAGGCCCTATACCAAACGACCATTGATCATTCAATTTATAGGCCACACTTGGTGCGATATCCATACTGGTTGTATTCACATAAACGAGGTCATATCGCAACACAGAGCCATTACCATAGTTTTCTGAAAATCCCCAAGCTGGCGCGACAGTCAACCCTAGGGCCCATTTACAATTGATGGGATAAGCCACGTGTAAGGCCGGTAACACATTATTAGGATGAGAGCTTGCTGACCCATTGCCAGAAAAAGAACCGAGCAGTGAAGGGGCAAATACGGTACCACTAAAGGTGGTAGGCGCGTAAACATCGATAAGTGAAAGAGCAACTTGTCGTGGGACATAAGGCAAACCAGCTGAGTTATACCAGTTGGTACTCGCATCTTCTACGACGGCAGCATCGCCCGCATCGCCTAAAACAGAAGCACTTTGAAATTCTAATTTATAACCCGCTGCATAAGCATTAACTGCCATGAGAGAAATTAAACTAATACTACTCACACCGATGATGCGTCTCAGTAAAGTCCTTTTCATATTCCTTCCTTTTAAATGATGATTGACGCAATGGACTGCTTCGCTCCACTCGCAATGACGACACATTTGAGTTGACGTCATTTATTGAGTTCTTACGATTCCACTGTTTCAACCGCTTTGTAAATATCCATGGTCTCGTGGGTTAATAATAGCTGAGTAAAGTAGTTGGCTTCAAGAGGTCTGCTAAAATAATAGCCCTGAATGTAATCACACCCTTTAGATTTCAGGAAGGCTAATTGCTCTTTTGTTTCTACGCCTTCAGCCAAGGTAGCAATACCCAATTCTTTTGCCATCGCAAGAATAGCTGAAACAATGGTAATACTATCATTATTGGAGGGAATATCGCGTATGAAAGATTGATCTATCTTGAGCTTGTTAATTGAAAAACGTTTGAGATAACTTAAACCTGAATAACCTGTTCCAAAATCATCAACAGCCAAACTCAATCCCATGCGTGAAAACGCCTTAATCACAGACAAAGTCGCTTCATCCAAAATAGCTGTTTCTGTCAATTCAAGTTCTAAAAATTTGGGATCATAATCAGTCGCTTTTAAAATATGCTGCACTGTCTCAAACAAGCCTGCTTGACGCAATTGTTTCTCAGCAATATTGACAGCGACCTTAAGCGAAGTAAAACCCATTTTTTGCCAAATACGTGTTTGCTTGCAAGCTTCTTGTAATACCCATGCGCCAATCGGCACAATAATGCCAGTCTCTTCTGCTAAAGGAATAAAATTAGCAGGTGAAATCAATCCATGAACGGGATGCAGCCATCTGAGCAATGCCTCAGACCCAACAATCTTACCTCGTTTAAGATCAACTAAAGGTTGGTAATAAACTTGTAGTTGAGCATCTTTCAAGGCCATGTGTAAATCCGTTTCTAACTCTAATTGTTTTGGGGTATGCGTATGAACTTCAGAGCGGTAAAATTCTATTTTTTCACCGCCATATTGTTTTGCTTGAAGCATAGCAGCATCAGCATTAATTAAGAGAGATTCTGCATCTTGTGTATCTCTGGGATACAAACTCACACCAACACTTGCTGTGATTTTTACGCCTTTTTGGTCCAAATAAAATGGTTCGTCTAATACAGCCAATAAACGTTTAACATGCATTTCAATTTCATTCTCTTTAACAGGAAACGCTAAAATATTAAAAGTATCTTTACGTGATATTGTCACAACATAACGCGTTTGTTCTTTTGCTTTATTCATTTGCGTGATTAATGCATTAAATCTTTTTGCAGTATGTTGAATGATAAGGTCGCCCGCATGATGCCCGAGACTATCATTAATCATTTCCATGCGATTTAAAGAAAAACAAATAAAAGCAAAACATTCGTGAGTATCTGATGATTGCTTAATCGCTTGATCAATCATTTGTGGTAATAATCGTTGATTAGGTAACCCAGTTAATAAATCATGATTGGCTTGATAACTCACTAAAGTATTTTCAAGTTTAAATTTAATTGAATCAATAAACCAACGCGTACTACGATGATTAATCCCTATCATGAAACTCATATAAATCAGCGTAAAAGCAGCCACAATATTATAAAATACACCACCTTTAATTAAACACCATGCAACAAGCGGCAATAAAATAATCGTAAGCGATGCGACACATAATTTAAATTGACCGATCGAGCCAGTCGCATATCCTGTTGTTGCCATAAATAAAGCCAGCAAAGCAATATATTGACGCGTCATGTTGTCAGGCATTAAATAAATACCAGGCACCCAAGCAAGCGCACATCCTGCCATTAACAAAGAATAAGCTGACTCCCATCTTGATAAGGAAAAAGCACTTTTATAATAATTATAGGAAAAATATAACGCAGACAAAGTGAGCATCATGAAATCAAATGCAACAATCCAGGCAATTAATTCACGAAGAGGCGTGTAACCATAGTAATTAAAAAACAGCGCAACACTCACGACTAATCCCGTGATCGTGCCTGGCAAACAACCCTGAAACAAATGATCGAGCAAGTCTGCTTTGACTTGCACGTCAATTTGATCACGTTCTTCCGCTGTGATCTGCTTTTGTTCTGCGTTTAATTCCATAAGGTTATGTTATTTCTCCGTCGTATACTTCTCCAATGTTTTATAACAATGAGACAAATTATTTAAACTAACACCAGGACGTATCGTTGCCACATAAGAAACAGCCGATCCTGCTAATCCTGAAAAAGGTTTACGTCCATTTTCAAGCGCAAAATCATCATACTTAATTTTATTCAATACTTGCAATGTATTAAATTGTTTTGCGACCTTCTCACTAATATCATTAGTAAATTCGGTATAAGCATAATCAAATCCTTTATGCGCAGCTTGTTCAATACAAGACATATCAACAATAGTTGATAAACCTTTCCCGCGATAGGCCGAATCGACTAATGCAATCCAAATATGTAATATTTTTCCTCTAACGAATTTCCTACCTTCTGTAAATGGTTTTGATAATTCCTCTATCAATGAAAAAATAGGATAGAGTTTAGGATAATGTGCTGCATGCGGAATAAAGGGATCTGCCATATCTTCCGCAATCGCACAAGCAATGACACGATGATTATGGTCCAAAATAACTTTGCTCAAGCCTTCTTTTACTGCTTTTGACACAACTTCTTTAGCAAAGGGTTCATAATCATGATATCGAATATTAAGATGTTTCGTGATAGGTTCACTATCACAGAAATTTTTAACAAAAAGATCGGTCACTTCTTTTGCATACTGTTCCTGCAAGGTTTCAATCGTGTAATCTGTATTTGCTTTTAAACTTCCCATGTTAATCTCCTTTTCAATTTTTAAATCACTAATAAATTGATTGATAAGCTTACGAGTTACATTAGACAAGACACAGATTGTTGCTTTATCTCCAGTTAACATCAGTTGATACTTTCTTGCCAAAGCTCGCGATGGCCGAGGAAAACTCACATTGAATTGATGTTTATGTGACACCTCTTCATCGCCAAATAATTCTTTTAATCTTTCCGTCAAATAATCAGCGTTATCTATATTTTCTTTTACTAACTTTATTATTCTATCATTATTTTTATCTATACCTAAATAACAGAGCGCATTATAAAACATGAGTACATTCAAACCTGAGCGTGAACCAGTGATGGTCACGTCAACAATATTACCGACATACTCAATATTACGTTCACTTTTTTCAAATGCTTTATCAAAGAATTGTCGTCTCGCCAGTATGATGCCGCAAGGTTGAGATAATCCAGGATATTTATGCGCAGAGACGGCCATCGTATTCACACCAATTGCGTCAAAATAATTTTTAACATCGCCAAATGGTTTGATGATAGGTAAAACAAAACCTGTTAACGCACCATCCATGTGAATACTGTAAATAAGTTTAGTTGGTGTGCTTGTCAAAACCTGGTGGATAGCCGGCACATTATCAATTGCACCCGATACTGTCGTTCCAATATTTGCAATGACCATCACGGGACTATGCGGATGTGCGCCTAAATGAAAAATGAGTTCTTTTTTAAATTCATCTAAATTTATAGAACCATCATCATTAGGCGCAACAGGACGAATATTTAATCGTAATATTTCAGCAATTTTTGGAATAGAATAATGTGTCGGCCCTCTTGAATAAAATAAAGTCGGTGTTAATACTTGCTGAATCATATTTTTTTTCTCATCGATATTATTCTTAATATCGATAATTTTTTGTAATTGTGATAATCGTAATTCAACGTTTGATATCGGTATTCTTGCAAGTTCAGCCATGAGTTCTTGTTCTTGTTTGACTTCTAACTTCATCGCATTATCTATTGCAATAAGTTTATCTATTCCCATATTAATCAAATAACGTTTTGTCCACCAAAGACTCGCGAAATTTCCTTCTGTTCCGCCTGTTGTAACATATCCACGCACATCCCCTTTTTCTAATCCATAGTATCGTTCTAAAATCGAAATAACTTCTCTTTCATGTCTTTTAACTTCTAGCAAAGAAGTTTCAGAATCAACAAAAGGATCGCCGACATTATTCAATAAAACATTTGCAAGTGAACCGCGTTGAATACCTAACACACGATTATCAACAATGCCTAAGTAAGTGAGTAATGAAACGGGATAACCTAGTTTATGTCTCGCTAATTGGTCAACGTAACGCCACAGTGATTTGTAATCACCCGGTTGATAATCTTGATAATAAAGTGAGCGGTTATCTAACATACGTTTTTTCCACATAGATACCCCACCCGCATGGGTAAACCCAGAAGCTGGTTGTGTTGGGCTGGTTGTGTTGGGCTTCGACCTGCTTTCGCAGGTCGAAGCCCAACCTACAATCGCAGGTCTCAGCCTAACCTACAATCCGAGTGTAGGTTGGGCTGAGACCTGCGAAAGCAGGTCGAAGCCCAACAACTACGAAACCCAATCTACAATCCTCTCTCTTCACTATAATATTGTTAGGCTAAAGGGCGCAAGGTTTGAACACATATTAACGAGCTATCTATTTGATAAATATAAATTTTATGATCCGGTTCTTGCATTTGGTTTTTTAAAGCATCAAAATGAAATTATCCTGCAAAGCTTTTAAGCAGAGTGTTTTCTTTTCAACCAGGAGGGAGTATGAAGTTAAGAAATAAAACACTCATTGTCATCAGCAGCATATTCATTTTATGCCTAGCAGTGGGATACTTTACTTCCTCTTCTGTGAGTAATTACATCATTTTATGCGCGTTTCCTGTCATCACAGGACTACTCATCTACGGATTAGTCGTAAGACGTATTGAACAATTAAATGAAAACATGCTTAAATTTCAAATGGAAGAGATGAAACCTCAGCCTGATGAAATACAATCCATTACCTCTTATCTCGACTTATTAGAAAAAGATTTGCAAACTCATCGCGACAATTTCTCAAAAAAAGTTCATGAACAAACAAGAGAATTAGAAGAACAAAATACTTTACTTCAACAAGCGATTCATGAACATGAATTGGCAGAAAGAAAATTAATTAGAGATCGAGAATGTTTGACACGTATTGCACGATATGATGATTTAACGACACTGCCAAATCGCGTTTTCTTTAATGAAGTTTTAAATAAATCGATTAGTCATGCAAAACGTCATCAAAAAATATTGTCTGTTCTATTAATCGACCTTGATAAATTTGTCGAAATCCATGAAAAAATCGGCGAAGCACAATCTAATCATATTTTAAAAGAAATTGGACGACGATTTACAAACGTTTTACGTTCTGAAGATATTTTAGCGAAATTAGATGGTGAAGAATTTATTGTTTTATTAAATGATATTAAGCAATCTAAATTTGCAAGTGCTGTCGCAGAAAAATTACTTCAAGTATGCGCTTATCCTATGAAAATTGATGAACAAGAATTTTCTATTACCGCGAGTATTGGTATTGGTATCTATCCTGGTGATGGCGAATCATTAGAAGAAATACTTCAAAATGTTGATGACGCTTTATTTAAAGCGAAACATCAAGGCGGCAATATGTATCAATTTTTCCGGTATGAATTAGACGTAGAAGCGCGCGAATATATTCAAATTGAATCAGCTTTAAAAAATGCGATGCAAAATAATGAACTCGCACTTTTTTATCAACCTAAATTACATATTCGTAAAGGTAAAATTGTTGGACTTGAAACGTTAATGCGTTGGGAGCATCCTACACTTGGCATCATTAGTCCCTCTAAATTTATTCCTTTAGCTGAAGAATGCGGCTTGATTATGCAATTGGGAGAATGGGCTCTGCGAAAAGCTTGCCGCACGAATAAATATTGGCAAGATGAAGGTTATGAACATGTGACCGTTTCTGTGAACTTATCACCAAAACAATTTTATCATCCCGACATGGCTAAGACGATTGCTAATGTGTTAAAGAGCACAGGATTAAGTCCTAATTACCTTGAGTTGGAAATTACAGAAAATACGGTGATGGGTAATGTGGAAATGGCTGAAAAAATATTACGAGAAATTAAAGCCATTGGCGTTAACATTTCAATTGATCATTTTGGTTCTGGCTATACTTCGATTAGTTATCTTAAACTATTTCCGATTAATGCCATTAAAGTCGACCAAAATTTTATTAAAGGAATTACAACTAATCCCAATGATTCTGCGATTACCAATGCGATCATTGCATTAGCGCATACGTTAGGCTTGGAAGTTGTCGCAGAGGGTGTGGAAACAGCTGAACAAGTTCAACAATTGTCGAATTTTCAATGCGACATGATTCAAGGATATTTTTTGAGTCACCCTGTTTCTGCACATAAGATTATTCTGCAGTTACGTAAGTTGAGTGAGGTGGCGTTGTTGTAATGTGAATATTCATGCGCTTGTCATCCTGAGGCCTGCGAAAGCAGGTCGAAGGATCACTAAAATGCGTTGATGACATTTGTTAGTGATCCTTCGACCTGCTTTCGCAGGCCTCAGGATGACAACCGTGTGAACGCGTTATAATTTGAACTCATTTAAACTCAGGAGAACGATACAGCTCTGAGTTTTCGTAATCAGATTTAAAACAAGAACCAAAATTGCTATTAAATAATGTCATAAACATCACGGAAGGATAAACATCAGGTATTTTTTTTGATAAGTCTTTTGATAATAAATAATTTCGTAAATAAGTACAATCATGTAAATAGGTTGGAATAGACGAAGATTTTATAATTTCTAAAGCTATATTGTCATTTATTTCTATATCCTGCATAGCAGCATCAAACCCTGCGACATGAATTAAACTGAGAGGATGACCTGTTTTATCTGACATAGGAATAAGATAGTTCGAAATAGGGGTATAAGTGTTATTATTTGATAAATATAATAATGCTTTTATTAAACGAAATTTAACTCCCTCTTCTGCACATGAATAAGTCATCAAAGCTGAAAACAATTTTAACCACATGAATTTTTCATCTTCTTTTCTCCCCAAATTAAAATAAGAAAAAATAAAAATAGAAAGAAAATTATTAAACACTGTCTTTTGGTCTAATTTTAAATCTTCAGCCGATCGCATTAAACATAAAATCAAATGTTTCATTACTCGTTTAAGAGAATGATCAAGATCAAATAATGACTCCAACTTAAATTGATAATAATATTTCATCATTAAAGTAATACATTGTGCAAATGAAAAATCACCTCTTTCACAAGCCAGCGTTTTAAAATTATCTAAATTTGGAAAAACATGCTGGTCGATAATCTTTCTTTCTTGATGAGGCAACAGACATGTCATGAAAGCTTTTGTTAATCCGTGAAGATACATTTCAAAAGCATGATGCTCACGAAACAAACCATGTGCTTTGACTAAAGGTGAAAACAAAGGAAGAAAATGCACTCCTGCTTGCTGCATCTTTATTACATTATTATCTTCAATGAGTGTAAAGCCTGGCTGCAATTTATTTGAGCCATGGGGGGAAAGAATGTGAAGAAAGTATTCATAAACAGATGCTGCAGGGATATAGAGATGATGAAATTTATGATGTAAGTTTGGCTCTCTAGCTGCATTGAATAGCTCGAACCATTCAGGATTAACCAAAGGATTATGCTGCGCTATTTCATTTAAAAAGTCAGGGAAAGCAATAAATAATATCGATTGCTCACTTAATGGTAAACTAAAAATAAATTCTGCTGCTTTCTTTTCATCAAAAGCAATACCAAACTTTTGTAATGAAATTTTTAATTTGCTGAGATAATCTTTTCCAATCGCTGACAACGCACCCTCTTCATTAAAAGATACTCTTCTAACAGGCGTCATTATTTTTTTATCAAAAGGTATCACGGGTAATTCTGGCTCATATTGCCTTAAAGCCATAATACGCTGAAAAATTGTCACGCCTATTTTTAAATTAAGATCAGGATCATCGTGTAGTTTTTTTGCTCGTATCAAAAATAATAAATAAGCATCAACATTGTCGTCTTTAAAAATATCATCATCGAGATCATGTTGAATGGCATGTAATAATTGATTTGCTTTAGTGATATTGACTGATTCAATTGATTGCTCTATTCTCTTTTTAACTTCAGATGTAACAAAATCAAAGAGATGTTGATATAAAAGATCATGATAGGATTTTCGGCCGTGCATATAATATACCACTCCGGTAGGTTAAAATTGTTTCAATATTAAAAAATTAGGCTTATTTTATCAGTTTTTTAAAAAAATGAAATATTGAAGAATGCACTCAAACCCGTCGTCCCGCGGCTTGTCCGCGGGATCCAGAAAATAATAAACAAAAGTTGCGTACTTTTCTCTAGATCCCGCGGACAAGCCGCGGGACGACAGGTTTGAATATAACGTCAAGCCGCATTATCAACAGCCCTTAACTAATAATTTGAGAAAATTTTTCTCATCCAACACCGCAACCCCCAACCCCCTTGCCTTATCCAATTTCGAGCCAGGATCACTACCCGCGACCACATAACTGGTTTTACTGGAAACACTGCCCGCCACTTTCGCGCCTAATTTTTCTAATTTTTCTTTTGCTTCTTCACGTGACATTTCATTTAATGTTCCTGTTAAAACAAATGTTTTTCCTTTCAGCGGTAATTGGTAACCAACCTTAATCTCAGGCCAATGTATGCCCGCTTTCAACAACTTTTTTATCATTTCTCGATTATGAGACTCATGAAAAAAATGCACGATATGCGCCGCGACCACTGGCCCCACATCTTCAACTTGTTGCAATGTTTCTTCTGATGCCTGTTGCAATGCTTCCAACGTTTTAAAATGCATCGCTAATTGCTTTGCTGTTGCTTCACCCACTTCACGAATACCTAAGGCATATAAAAATCGCGGTAAAGTTGTCGTCTTACTTTTTTCTATTTCATCAAATAGATTTTGCGCTGATTTATCTCCCATGCGTTCGAGATTAGCGGCTTCTTCATGCGTTAAACTATAAATATCTGCCATCGAAGAAATCAATTTCGCATCAACTAATTGTTCTACTAATTTTTCACCCAACCCTTCAATATTCATGGCTCGACGCGAAGCAAAATGACGAATCGCTTCTTTACGTTGCGCAGAGCAAACTAAGTGGCCAGTACATCGCGCGACAGCCTCGCCTTCAATCTGTTCAATCGCTGAATGACAAACGGGACAATGCGTTGGCAATTTAATTTTTTTGATATCTGAAGAACGTTTTGTTGTGATCACACTTACCACTTCAGGAATCACATCACCCGCACGACGCACAACAACATGATCACCGATATGAATATCTTTGCGATGGATTTCATCCATATTATGTAATGTGGCATTACTAACAGTAACACCGTGCACATGCACGGGTTTTAATCGTGCTACCGGTGTCAATGCACCCGTTCGCCCTACTTGAAATTCAACTTCTTGAATAATCGTTTCTGCTTCTTCTGCCGGAAATTTATGTGCAATGGCCCATCGCGGCGCGCGAGAAACAAATCCCAATCGTTCTTGTTCTGACAATGCATTCACTTTATAAACTACACCATCAATTTCATAAGGCAAACTATCGCGTTTAGCCGCCATTTTTTGATAATAAAGCAAACACCCTTTTTCATCTTCAACGACAGCCGTAAAAGGATTTACACGCAATCCCCATCGCTCTAAACAGCTTAATACTTCACTATGTTTAGCAGGTAACTTCATCCCTTCCACAAGACCAATGCCGTAACAAAAAATAGCGAGCGGACGTGAAGCCGTGATTTTTGAATCTAATTGACGAACACTTCCTGCTGCTGCATTTCGCGGATTAGCAAAAATTTTTTCATTTTTTGCTTGAGCATCGTCATTCAATTGATTAAAACTTTTTTTCGACATAAACACTTCACCACGCACTTCTAACACATCAGGCACATCTTCACCTTTCAATTGCCATGGAACAGTACGTATGGTTTTAATATTATCTGTTACCTCCTCACCTATCATGCCATCACCGCGCGTTGCAGCTTGCACTAATTGACCTTTTTCATATCGCAAATTAATGGCAAGTCCATCCAATTTTGGTTCACAACAATATTCTATAGGATGTGTTGTATGTAATTTATCTCGAATGCGTTGATCAAATGCCATCACATCATGCTCAGTAAATGCATTATCTAGCGATAACATAGGAACAGTGTGCTCAACAGAATGAAATGATTTAAGCGGCGCCGCACCCACACGTTGTGTGGGAGAATCTGGTAAAATAAATTCAGGATGCGTTGTTTCTAATTTTTTTAATTGCTGGAATAAACGATCATATTCAGCATCAGAAATAAGCGGATCGTCCAAGACATGATATCGATAATTATGTTCATTAATTTCTTGACGAAGTTTGTTGATTTGTTCCTTTATGCTTCCACTCAAGAAGTTGTCTCCACCATATTAATGGCTTTTTCAATATCTACGCTAACAAGACGCGATACGCCTGGTTCATTCATTGTAACACCGATTAAATGCTCAGCCATTTCAATCGTAATTTTATTATGACTAATAAAAATAAATTGCGTTCTGTTTGACATGGCCTTAACTAAGTTCGTAAAGCGCGCGACATTCGCATCATCTAATGCCGCATCAACTTCATCTAATAAACAAAACGGTGCGGGATTTAAATAAAAAATAGAGAAAATCAATGCGATGGCCGTCAATGATTTTTCACCGCCTGACAATAAATAAATTGAACTATTACGTTTTCCTGGCGGGCACGCCATCATAGTCACACCAGCTGATAATAAATCATCACTGGTTAACTCAAGATATGCTTTACCGCCGCCAAATACTTTTGGAAATAATTCTTGTAATTTGATATTCACTTCATCAAACGTTTCTTTAAATCGTGCTCGTGTTTCTCTATCAATTTTAGCGATAGCTTCTTCTAACGTCGCCAATCCTCCATTTAAATCTTCTACTTGTCTATCCAAATATTGTTTACGTTCAAGACAGGCTGCATATTCATCAATTGCAATTAAATTAATGGGGCCTAAACGATTGATGCGTTGCACCACTTGTTCTAATTTAGTTTGCCATTCTTCCACGGTGATATTTTGCGGTAATTCAATCAATATATCTTGTAAAGTAAATTCTGTGACTTTAATTTGTTCCAACAAAGTTTCAGATTTCGTTTTTCTCGCCTGCAATCCCACACGCAATGATTCCAACATAGAGCGAATTTTATTAAGGACTTTTTCTAATTGCTGACGTTTGTCTTCTAAGTTTCTTAAATCTTGATCTAAAGATTCCATCGAAACCCTTGCCGTATTTAACTCAGCTTCAACACTGACATGCTTGTCCAATGCTTTCGATAATGATTTTTTTAATAATTCCATCGGCGGCATGGAACTCAATTCACTTTGCAATGTAATTTTTCGCTCATTTAAACTACTCAATTGTGCTTGCAAACGAGAAGCACTTTGCTGTAATGATGCTCTTTGTGATTTCGCTGTTTGTAAACGAATTTCTAATTCATGCATTGCATTTGTTTTTGTTTGCATCTCATCACGCATTTGCTGCAATTGTTGACGCGCGCTATCACGCTCTTGAATCAATTGTTCTCTGATATTCACTTGTTCTTCTAATTCAGCCAAGGCTTGTTGCCATGCTTCACGCGCTTCTGTGATCTCATGTTTTGCTTGCTTCATTTGTTCTGTGCAATCTTCTTGGTCTCGCATAAATCGTTCTGCTTGACCTTTTAATTCTTCCAATCTTTCTTGTTTCATTTTTCGTTCTGCAGTGAGATGCAGCGTCTGCGCCTGATACTGCGCATAAGATTGTTGCAATTGATCTCGTTTTTCTTCGTGAATTTCAATCTGCTCTCTTCTATGCACAATATTTTTTTCTAATTCTGTTTGTGTTTTTTGTAATTGTTTTATGCGAGAAGCTAATTGTTTTAATTCTTGCTCACGTTGCAAAACACCAGCGGCAGGATCTTCTTGACGAAATATCTTAAGCCATGATCGATTCAACCACACGCCATCTTGCGTCACCACCGATTCATGTTCATCCAATCGTTCGCATAATTTCAATGCATCTGTCATCGACTCTGCCGCATAAACACCAGCCAATAAGCTATCGATCGGCCATGATGATTTGACTTTGTCTTTTAATAATGGGCCTTTTTGATGATCACCTGATGATGGTTTTGTTCGTGACTGCGAAAGGACACATAAATTACCTGATTTAAACGTATCAATTTGTGAAGCCACTTGTGATAATTCATCCACACAAATCGCTTGCAAACAATATCCTAATGTTTTTTCGACAGCTAATTCCCAACCCGCTTCGACCTCTATGCTTTGCGCCAAACGAGGTTGCGTTGCTAGATTTTGTTTTTCTATCCATGGTGTCGCAGGATTATTATGTTGGCCCAACGCTGTTTGTTGTAATGCTTCTAAAGAAGCTTGTTGACCGCGTAATTTTTGTAAATCATTGCGTACATTATCTAGATGACTCGTTGCATCTTGTTGCGCCGTTACAAAAGCATGAATCTGATTTCGTATTTCATTTAATTCTTTTTGTTGAAATTCAAGTTTATCAGCTGCTTCATAAGATTGTTTATTGAGCGCTTCAATTTCATTATTCATTTGATTGACATTGAAACGTCCTCTTTCTTGTTGTAATTCTTCTTGACGCGCTTCAAGCATCACTAATTTTTTCTCAATATGTTCTATACGTGTTTTTTCAACTTGTGCGATTTGCGAAGATTTTGCTGAAGCTTGATTAAAATCATCCCATTTCGTTTGCCAAGATTGTGCCGTTGCATCTGCAGAAGTTAATTCTGTTTGCAATACATCAGCTTCATGACGAATTGTTTTTAATTGCGGCTCAACTTCTAGCATATCTCGTTCTAATTCTTGCGCTTCATCCTCACCTTCTTCCATTTGTGTTTTAATAATTTTCCAATCATTTTCTGTTTGTTCCAAATCACTTTGCCATTGTTGTTCACGTTCTTGATGATGCAAAATATCTTGTTCGATACGTGTAATTTCATTACCAATCGCATAATAACGACGTTGCACTTCTTGATAAGCATCTTGCGCTGCACGTTGTTCATGACGTAATTGTTCGATCTCTCTATCAGTCGTCGTAATTTCACTATTACGCGCTTCAAGCGCTGTTTCTTCATGTTGAATTTTTAAAGTGTCATCAACCATTAATACATCTAATTGACGCCATTGAATGGCATATAATTCAGCTTGTAAAACACGTTCTTGTTGTTTAAGCGTTTTGAATTTTTCTGCGACATTAGCTTGATGTTTAAGATTGCTTAATTGTTTTTCTAATTCAGCACATAAATCATTGACCCTAGCAATATTTTCTTTAGCATGCTGAATACGCAATGAGGTTTCATGCCGGCGTTCTTTATATTTAGAAATACCAGCTGCTTCTTCCAAATAATTACGTAATTCTTCTGGCTTGGCTTCAATGATTTTACTGATCATATTTTGGCCAATAATAGAATAACTTCTTGGACCTAAACCTGTCCCCAAAAAGAGATCAACCACATCACGCTTGCGGCAACGCGCGCCATTCAGAAAATAAGTGGAATCCGATTCACGACTAATCATGCGTTTAATGGCGATTTCTGCATAAGAGGCATATTCGCCGCCAATCTTGCCTTCTGTATTATCAAAAATGAGTTCAACCGAGGCTTGACCTACTGGTTTACGTGCATTGGAGCCATTAAAAATGACGTCAATCAAGGCTTCACCACGTAAATATTTGGGCGAACTCTCCCCCATCACCCAGGTAATCGCATCAATGATGTTTGATTTACCACAACCATTAGGACCGACAATGGCCACCCTATTACTGGGAAGTATGATGGCTGTAGGATCAACGAACGATTTAAACCCTGCTAGTTTGATTTTTGATAGCTGCATGTCCTATCCCTAACCTATCTGGAAAAACCCATTATGCCAGTACCTGTAGGGTAGATTCCATACTATAATGGAATGAAGGGCCGTCATTGCGAGGAACCAGTGATATACCTAACTCACTTTCCACATGAATTTTATGTCTGGATTATATTTATTCTAGGGCTTGTTTTAGCCGTCTTATTCTTAATTGCAATACGCATGATGCTGCTATCACGTCAACGTGCACGATCTCTTAGCCAAGCCAATCTTGATTTAAAAAAAGAAATCACCGAGCGCGAGAATGCTGAAGAAACAAAACAAAAACTGGAAATCGCACTCTTACAAGGGCAAAAATTACAAGCGATTGGAACATTGGCTAGCGGTATTGCTCACGATTTTAATAATATTTTATATGCAATTATTGGTTATACCGAAATCGCCAGAGAAGATGTCACAAAAGATAGTTTAACGTATAAAAATCTTGGGAAAGTATTAGATGGATGTCATCGAGGTCAAGAACTTATCTCGCGCATTTTAGCTTTCAGCCGAAGACAACATCAGCAATTTGATATCATCAATTTAAAATCAACCATTGAAGCAGCACTTGCTTTATTGCGCCCTACTATTCCGGCAAGTGTAATCATTCATTTTCACGCAAATGAAAAAATAATTATCCTTGGTAATCAAACACAGTTGCATCAAGTCTTAGTGAATCTTATTAATAATGCGGTTGATGCCATGGATGGCGAAGGAACCATGGATATTTCAATTGAACATGCATCAGAGCATGATCCTCTCTTAAAACAATTACCGGCAAAAATTGCCCCCTCTTATTGTAAAATTGTCATGAAAGATACGGGGCACGGCATGGATCAATCGATGATGGAACGTATATTTGAACCGTTTTTTACAACAAAAGAAGTGGGAAAAGGAACTGGATTGGGACTTTCGATTGTACATTCTATTGTGAAAGAACACGGCGGTGATATTACGGTGAATAGTCAATTAGGACACGGTGCGACTTTTACGATAATATTACCTGAATATAAAGAAGATTAACGTGATTCTCAACTTTATTAATGGGGCGGAGCGAAAGGGAGGGCTCCCACCGCGCGCAGCTTGCGAGCACGGTGGGATACCCGAAGCGACGGGGCCCCATTAGAATAAAGTTGAAATCACATAAGACTAAGGAGAAAATGATGGCGACGATCTTATTAGTGGAAGATGATGATCTTGTCAGAGACATGTTGACACAAGTATTAGAGCGTTCATCACATCATGTTGTTTGCGCTGCTAATGGTGAAGAAGCGACAGAAGCCTTAAAAAATAATAAACCCGATATCATGGTCACTGATATTATTATGCCTAAAAAAAGCGGCATTACCTTAATTTCAGAAGTGAAAAATCGTCATCCGCAAATGGAAATTATTGCGATTTCTGGCGGCGGTAGATTAGACCCTACCGGTTATCTTGATCTTTCTGAAACCTTAGGCGCTTCAGTTTCTTTTGAAAAACCGATTGATAATACGGCATTACTGATGGCAATTGATTTGTTGTTGCATGGGAAGAAAGAGAAAGTATGAAAGTTCCGTCGTTGCAAGAAACCCTCCTCTCCCCAACCCTCTCCTCCCACAAAAAACGTGGGAAGAGAGGGAGCATTCTAATTAAAGGTTTTTATCCCTCTCCTCCATGTTTTTTATGGAGGAGAGGGTGAGGGAGAGGAGGTTTAAAGTCTTTTTCACTGCGCCTGACTCAACACCTCATCATACATATGCTGAACAATAGCCTCGCCAAATCCTGATGAACTCACTTCTTTAGCATCATTCATTAATCGCGCGAAATCATACGTCACCGTTTTAGCAGAGATAGCACCTTCCATCCCTTGAATAATTAAATCAGCTGCTTCATTCCATCCTAAATAACGAAGCATCATTTCAGCTGACAAAATAAGCGATCCCGGATTTACTTTATTTTGACCTGCATATTTAGGCGCGGTGCCATGCGTTGCTTCAAACATCGCAACACTATCACTCATATTTGCGCCTGGCGCGATCCCAATTCCACCAACTTGCGCAGCTAACGCATCGGAAACATAATCACCATTTAAATTTAATGTTGCAATCACACTATAATCTTTTGGCCGCAATAAAATTTGTTGTAAAAAAGCATCTGCAATCACATCTTTGATGATAATATCTTTTCCAGTTTGCGGATTTTTCATCACATGCCAAGGGCCGCCATCTAATGGTTTTGCACCAAATTCTTTACGTGCTACTTCATATCCCCAATCACGAAAAGCACCCTCAGTGAATTTCATGATGTTGCCTTTATGAACCAAAGTAACAGAATCTTTTTGATGAGCGATCGCATATTGAATAGCTTTACGAACTAAACGCGATGTCCCTTCTTGCGAAACAGGCTTAACACCAATACCGCAATGATCAGGAAAACGAATTTTTTTTACATTCATTTCATTTTGTAAAAATTGAATGACTTTTTTTGCGCCATCACTATCTGCCGGCCATTCAATCCCTGCATAAATATCTTCTGAATTTTCACGAAAAATAATCATGTTAGTCTGCCAAGGTTCTTTCAGTGGACTTGGCACACCAGAAAAATATCGTATTGGACGAAGACAAACATACAAATCTAATTCTTGTCGCAATGTCACATTTAACGAACGAATACCACCACCGACAGGTGTCGTTAAAGGCCCTTTTATTGAGACAACAAATTCTCGTACGGCTTGAATAGTTTCAGGTGGCAGCCACGTATTTTCACCATATAAATGCACTGCTTTTTCACCTGCATAAATTTCCATCCAATGAATACGACGTTTTTTGCCATATGCTTTTTCAACAGCTGCATCAACGACTTGCTTCATGACAGGCGTGATATCAATGCCTATTCCATCACCTTCGATAAAAGGAATAATGGGTTGGTCTGGTACATTCAGGGTAAAATCGTGATTGACGGTAATTTTTTTGCCTTCTGCGGGCGGCGTGATATGTTGGTAAGCCATGTTAAAATCCTTCTTGAATATTGAGTTCGTAGATGGTAACAAGGGGAACTTGATATGACAAATAAATCATCCTACATCATAGTTGGCATGTCCGGAGGCGTTGACTCCTCTGTTGCTGCTTATTTACTCAAAGAAGCTGGCCATCATGTTGAAGGTGTTTTCATGAAAAATTGGGAAGGTGATGATACAGATACTTATTGCGCTGCAGCTTCAGACATCGCTGATGCACAAGCTGTCTGTGATTTGCTCGGCATCAATTTGCACACCGTTAATTTTGCTGACCAATATTGGGAACGCGTTTTCACCCATTTCCTTGAAACGTATCGAAATGGTTATACGCCCAATCCTGATATTTTATGTAATAAAGAAATTAAATTTCGCGCGTTTTTAGATTATGCAAAAAATCGCGGTGCTGATTTTATTGCAACAGGACATTACGCACGCACTCAACGTCAGAATGACAATATACATTTATTAAAAAGTATTGATCAGCAAAAAGATCAAAGTTATTTTTTAAGTGCTTTAACACAAGCACAATTAGAACATAGTCTTTTTCCTGTCGGCGAATTATCAAAACAAACTGTTCGCGCCACTGCAAAAAAAATTGGTTTAAAAAATCATGCAAAAAAAGATAGTACAGGTATTTGTTTTATCGGCGAACGCAAATTCAAAATTTTTTTAAATGATTATTTACCAGCAAAGTCCGGTGATATTGAAACCGTGGATGGTGAAAAAATCGGTCGCCATGATGGTGTCATGTTTTACACGATTGGACAACGTCAAGGATTATCACTGGGTGGTCAAAAAGGAAAAGCTGAAGCACCCTGGTACGTTGTAAAAAAAGAAATGGCACGAAATGTTTTAGTTGTAGCACAAGGAAATGATCATCCTGCTTTATATACGCATCATCTCATTGTAAAATCTATCCATTGGATACATCAAACACCTTGTTTTCCACTACACACAAAAGCAAAAACACGGTATCGTCAACCTGATCAAGCTTGCGAAATTTCTCTTCGAACAGACGGATTATATGAAGTAGTATTTACTGAAGCACAACGCGCCATTACACCAGGACAATCTATCGTTTTTTATGAAGGTGACATTTGTTTAGGTGGTGGAGTTATAATAAATTAATTAGGAGTTAACATGGACACAACAATTTTAATGGCCTTATCCCCACTGGACGGTCGTTATCATGAAAAAGTTGATGCACTACGCAATATTTTTAGTGAATATGGCTTAATAAAATTTCGTTTGATCGTCGAAATTCGCTGGCTTGAAACACTTGCAGATAGTGCAAAATTACCTGATATTTCACATTTAACGCCTGATGCAAAAAAATTATTGAATGACATCATCGAACATTTTTCCCCTCAAGAAGCTTTACGCGTTAAACAAATTGAATCTGAAATTAATCACGATGTCAAAGCAGTTGAATATTATTTAAAAGAACGTATCCGTGATAATCCTTCTTTATCAAACGTCAGTGAATTGATTCATTTTGGTTGTACCTCTGAAGATATTAATAATCTCGCTTATGGATTAATGTTAAAGACAGCGCGTGATGAATGCATTTTGCCTGCGTTAAATAACATGATTTCATTACTCAAAAAAATAGCGCACGATCATGCTAAACTTTCTATGTTAGCGCGTACACATGGTCAACCCGCCACACCAACAACACTTGGCAAAGAAATGGCAAATGTGATTGCGCGATTACAAAGACAAATAAAACAATTAAATGATGTCGCGATGCTAGGCAAATTAAATGGCGCTTCAGGTAATTACAATGCTTTGATGATTTCTTATCCTGAAATTGACTGGCAAAAAATAAGTAACAATTTCATTCATCAACTTGGATTAACATGGAACCCTTATACCACACAAATTGAGCCCCATGATTCTCTCGCTGAATTTTTTGCCGTGATGATTCGATTAAATACTATCTTGATTAATTTTTGTCGTGATACCTGGGGCTATATTTCAATTAATTATTTCACACAAAAATCACTTGCGAATGAAGTTGGCTCTTCAACGATGCCGCATAAAATTAATCCGATTGATTTTGAAAATGGCGAAGGAAATCTTGGTATAGCCAATGCATTATTCGAACACATGTCAACAAAATTACCTATTTCACGCTGGCAACGCGATCTTTCTGATTCAACTGTTTTACGTAATATCGGTGTTGCAATAGGACATACAATACTTGCTTATCAATCCATTTCTAAAGGAATTAGTAAATTAGAAGCAAACAAAAATGTAATTGAAGCTGATCTTAATGCGCATTGGGAAGTCTTAGCAGAAGCGATTCAAACTGTAATGCGTCGTTACAAACTAGAACAACCTTATGAAAAATTAAAAGCATTAACACGCGGTAAACGCATTGATCAAGCCATGTTACAGGAGTTTATAAAAGAGTTGTCGTTACCTGAAAAAATTAAACAAGAATTGCTTCATTTAACGCCTGCGGATTATGTGGGATATGCGGGGGAGTTGGCGAAAAAAATTTAATAAGAAAGCCATAGATTAAAATATGCTGGAGTAAGTTCTATCTCTGTTCCCTCCCCTCCAGAGATTAAAATATGCTGGAGTAAGTTCTATCTCTGTTCCCTCCCCTCCAGCGTTTTTTGCTGGAGGGGAGGGTTAGGGAGGGGAGGATGTTTTTTTAAACCCTCCTCTCCCTAACCCTCTCCTCCCATAAAAAACATGGGAGGAGAGGGAACATATACTTTATTTATTCATATAAAAACAATCCATTAGACACCTGTCTTCACATTTTTCCTCCGCCCCTCAAAAAGCAAAATATGGTAAAATTAACCTATCAGTCATACAAAATAGGCATTAAAGTCGAGGGTATGGCATGTTCTTTTATCGAGCAATACGGAATAAATTCACGCAATGGCTCATACATGAACCGCCTCCGATCGGTGTGCTGCCCTATGATTTTAGTCGTTTAAAATACGAACTTCGTCCCGGCGATGTGATAATAATCGAAGGTCGTAGTCGAGTCAGCACTATCATTCGCACCATCACACAAAGTCCGTGGACACATGCCGCCTTATACATTGGACGTTTAATTGATTTTGAAGATGAAGAATTACAAAACACTTTAAAACAACATATCAATGTAACAAAAGATAACACGCGCCTCATTATCGAAGGCATGATGGATCAAGGCAACGTTCTCAGTCCGCTCAGTCTTTATCGTCATCATCATATTCGTATTTGTCGACCCATTGGTATCACACCATCAGACATGAATCTTGTGATTAAATACGCAATTAAAGCAATAGGACAACCTTATAGTATGCGTCATTTACTCGACTTAACTCGTTTTGTTTTACCCTGGAGTATTTTACCGAGACGATGGGGCTCTAGTTTATTTAGAACATCAACTGGCGAGCCAGAAAGTGGGATTTGTTCTTCTTTAATTGCTGAAGCATTTGCTTCAGTGCAATTCCCTATTTTACCGTTCATTAAATCAGATCCCGAAGAAGGATTTGAAGTTTTTCAACGTAATCCCCATTTATATGCGCCAAAAGATTTTGATTATTCCCCTTATTTTGAGATTATAAAATATCCACTTTTCAATCCAGATGAACCATTGCCATACTATAGACGTTTACCTTGGACGAAAAGTGGAATGATACATCAGGACCATGGTGTTTTTTCAGGACCAGAAGAAACAGATAAAAAACATCGCTAAAGGAGAAATGATGATGTCACTAAAAAAATTAATGTTAGCAGAAATCGCTGTCATTTTATTCTCATGCTTATGCGCGCCCTCCATCAGTTTCGCCCTACTCTGTCCCACTAATTTCAAACAATTTGATCTAGGCAGCAACATGGATGATGTCATCAAACAATGCGGCAAACCTGACTCACAAAAAGAAAGTAAAAAAGAAAATAATAATGTACCACAAGAATGGAGTTATTTTATTCCACAAACCGTAGCAACAAATACAGCGAATCAAGCACAAGGTACATTAAAAACTACTGTTAATTTTGATAAAGAGGGTAACGCCATTAATATCAGTGTGAATGGCATTGGTGTTGGCGCAAGCACAATCTGCGGTAAATCTATTCAATTAGGTGATCAACGTGATGCGGTGCAAACGGCTTGCGGAAAACCCGCTTCTATTAGCAAACAACTTCCGCCGGGTGAAACAGCGCCAGCTGATATTAAAATCACTGAATTTATTTATAATACAAATCCACCATTACATATGATTTTTGAGAATGGGAAATTAACAGAAACGAAATAGAAAAAAATAAAACGAGGGATAAAAATCCATGCAACATAAAAATACTGTCTTTGTCACACTGATAGTAGAAGATAAAACACTAATCGAAGAGAATAAAGATCAGTACAATCTTAATTCCGATATTTTTTATCCTAAGATCGACATCTCAGCATTTGATGACAGAGACAAACTACCCCGCGCAATAGCAAATGCGATGAATATTTGGATGGATACAGCAAAAGATAAAAAAAGAGTACCATGTGTTAATCTACAAGAAAAGAGTATTTGGGTTGATAGATCAGCTTTTCATTATAAAAAAAGCTGTCGCATTGTTGTATTAGTTGAGCTTGAGATGAGAGATAATTTTAATACTATACCGATAAACTATTCCGATAATTATACACTACAAAACCTTCAAGCCAGCGGAAGAAACAAGAAACACTCGACGAAACCCTCCTCTCCCCCAGCTTAAAACATGCTGGGGCAAGCCTAAGCCTCTCCTCCACAAAAAACGTGGAGGAGAGGGGTCGTTCTAATCAAGTCTGTGAACGATTGATGGTCAAAAAATAATCAAATATTTTAACAAAAAATTGGTTTTTTATAGCCTAATGCGCTATTTTTGTATAAAATAAACGTTTATAATCTATTGTTTGAATATTCAATAATAAGACCAATCAAGACGAGGCGAGGAATAAGTAACATGCATCGTAACGTATCAAAACCAAATGAAGAAGAGATATCAGGTTTTTTCACTGTGGTTATCCTAAAAAATAAAAATAGCCAAAGAGCGGAAGATCATTTTTCTACACCTTATCCTAAACTCAGTTGCTCAGAATTTAATGACAAAGAGAATTTGCGCAGCCATTTAACATCAGCGCTAAATAATGGAGCAAATCAAGATGATTCTGTTCCTGTTGATCGTCCTCGTTATTTTACATTAGAAAGAAAGAGTATTTTTTCTAATATAGAACCTTTCTATTATAATGAAAACTGTGCAAGCGTTTATCTCATCGAAGCAAAATTTCCAAAAGATTTTATCTTAACATTAAAAACAATAAAACAAGATAACGGTGATATACTTTATGAATTACCTCATGATTTCATTACTAACAACAAGCAAATTTTAAAATTAATTTGGGTTTATCAACAACATCGTATGTATTATTGTCCGCTAGGTATTTCACTGGAAGGAAAATTAGAGACAGATGAAGTTGCTATCACTCGCCGCCCAGCTGAAACAGGTGAAGAATTACTTCTTCAATATGGAACAGATAAAAAAATTACTCTAAAATCCGTTTTAATTAAACATCATCCTACTTTTCAAACTATATTTAAAAGTTTTGAAAATGAATCGGCAAAACAATATCGTTTACTTGATGGATCTATTCCTTTATATGGCAAAAACGCCATTCAACATTTTGGCGGTGAAGATCTACTTAAATTAGTCCACCAAATTTTGGTATTAGCGGCAATAAAGCAAGGCATTGTTATCGGAGCGGCAAATTCCCCGCTTTATCTTTTTCCCCATCGCAATCTTGGATTGGGATATGATCTTCCTTTTCAAATTTTCCCACGGCAGAAAATTACTTTGTTCCATACTGTTCAAAGTGAAAATGCTTGGAAAAAACAACTAAAAGAAAAAACTCAAGAATACATAGAAATTCGCTCGCAAAATATAAATTTTTTGGCACAAGCACAAGAAGCAAACATTTTTTCCCATGAATACAGCCTTGCAGAAAAATTAAAAAATGCACTGTCAGATATACCAACGACATTTACAATAAATGACATAAATTTAATAGATGAACTTAACAGGCAAGGTCTCACTTCTTTACCAAATATTTTTCTTACCGCTTGTACTAACAATTGTTTAACACATTGCGAGTGGTCTCATGAGACAACATCACAAATAACTTATCAAAATGAGGTATGAATGCCATGACTATAACACGTAAAGATAAAGTGAATGAAGATAACTCAGAATATGTCACTTTAACAGCAACTTTGGTCTTTTTAAAAAAAACACATCCACCTTTCGAATCAGAAGAAGGATTCTTTTATACTCGTCACCCTATACTCCATATCTCAGCGCTTCATAAGAGGTACAGTCTACTAAAAGATATAACTAAAGCGCTAAATGACTGGATAAAAATGAAGAATATTCGGGGCCAGCACGTGGAAAATAAGCTTTATGTGATGAAAGATGCAATGAGTATTTGGCATGATAGAGCACCCTATTTTTACAATACAAATTGTGAAGCTGTGTATTTAGTGAGGTTTCGATTTCCAAGAAAATTTGTTAAAGAATATAATCATCCTGAGGAAATCTTTGAGTATAATAGTTGCCGCGAGATAAAAATATCAAATCAAGACTCAAAATATGCCACTTTATATGAATTATGTGACTTACCAGAAGATATCGTCATTGAAAGTAGCCAAATTTTAGACCCTATTTTTCCTGTTTATAATTTAAATTATGTGACCTATTTTTCAAAACAAGGCAAACAATCTCCTCAAGAAAATTTAGAAAATAATAAACCAAATTTAAATGAAGTTGCCATATTCCTTGATGATAATAAAACATTACATTTACATTATGGAACGGGTGACCAAGTAAAACTAGATTATGAATCGATTAAAAAAAATCTACCCAATATTCGAATCGACGATATGTTTAATTACTACTTGGAAAATAAACACTGCATTGAGAAACATCATCCCAATGGCATCGTTCCTCTATATGGCAGAACAACTATGCAGCATTTTGGCGGTGATTTTACGTTTAAATTAATACGTAAGATTTTAATGTTAGCTTTCGCTGCAAAAGAAAATGCTGCATTAGCTGCAAAAGAGAATGCTCCTTCAGCTGAAAATGAATACGGTATTATCACTTCAATAAATTGGGACAGTGTTCGCAACCCTCGCATTGGTGGTCCTGTTATCGAGTATCAATATTTAGGATTTGGATATCATTTTTGTAACGTATACCCTCACGAAGATCGTCGCATGTTTACTGTTGCAATCACATTGATGAGAGGAATCTATGAGGATGGCTCAAATTTAAATATGTTAGTATCATGTCCGGAAGTTTTGTCATATGTTTATCATCTTTTTTATCTTTTGACTGTTATCAAACAAAATAACCAATCATTTGATAACAAGCAAAATAAACCAGTACCTGAAACAGCTGTATTATTTTTTAATAATACGTTAGATTATTGTTATCGAAAACAACGAGAAAAAGAGCTTTCATCGCTAATCAAAGCAACTCAACAATGTATGTATAGCTTCACACAGAACAGAAGTGGGTCGCTACGACTTTATACTGATTCTTATTCTCCCGAATTCAACCTAGCTAAAAAATTAGAAACAGCACTGAAGGGAGAGCCCGTCATATTTACATCTGATGATATGGAATTGTTTTTAAAACTCAGGGACCAAGGCCCTCCTAAGTTGTACAAAATCTTCATAGAGGCTGGTGACAAGAAATTTTTGGATCATTGCAAACGCGAAGATGAACCCACTCAAACAATATCATCATCAACGCCCACGCCGCAGCTCTTGCTCTATAGTGAGATGCAGAATATTGTGAAAGAAGAAGGAATAGGAGTAGGAAAAGCAGTACTAGAATTAATATTACAAAGAAAATATCAATCAGCTTTATGGACGATTTGCAAAAATGAAAATGAAGATGGTTTATCACTTCTACAATGTTTATTGAAATATAAAGATGCGATTGGATTGGATCTTAATGCAAGATCAACGTCTAATAATTTCAGCGCAATAGAATATGCAGATAAACACGATGATAAAAGCATGTTTAAACTATTGCTTGAATATGGCGCACTTGAGTATAGCGCAACGCTGACAACTACAACTACCCTGTCTTACGGCGGTAAGCGTTAGCAGGTAAGGATAGCATCTCTACAGTCCCGTCATTGCTGCGAGAGTCTCGTCGTTGCGAGGAGTACGCTAATACTGTCCCCTCTCCTCCCATTTATGGGAGGAGAGGGTTAGGGAGAGGAGGGCTAAAGGGCTAACACACCTCCCCTCCCTAACCCTCCCCTCCAGTAAAGATGAAAGGAAAGAGGAGATCTGACCCCAAATCTACAGTCCCGTCATTGCGAGGAGCATGCGTAGCATACGACGAAGCAATCCAAACAACCTTGCATGGATTGCTTCGTCGCATGCTACGCATGCTCCTCGCAACGACGGGACTCCTGTTTCCTCGCAATGACAGACTGTGAGTGATCCCGCTACGCTCAGGATGACAACCGTCCGAACGTTTAGCTCACCTCTGTGTCGTCACACGCACAATCAATTGCTTGCCTGTTTCATCACTCTGCCAGGGACGCATATAAACCAACCGTATAATCAACTGATGCGGCACAAGAAAAGCTGCTGGTTTTAAACGAAATGTCCAAAATTCATAACCCGGTGCACCCATTAATTTAGTGTCTGAATGTTGAAAATAATGATTCACTGGTGTGACTAAACTCGAATCATATTCGCGCAAAAACCAAGAAAATCCTGTCGTCGGATTTGATTTTAATTGATAAATAAATTGTGGCGCATTTTGCGTCACTGAAATATTAGTTTTATTTTCTTGGTAAATAGGCGTTATTTCTTTCGCTTTCACAACCGTCTTCTTTACTATTTTAGTTGTATAAGCCGCAAACACCGTATGACTCGCAAGCACCAACAATCCCAAACACATGACATTTTTCCAATTCATTTTTTTCATCTTTCTTTACCTCGCTTCTCGTAACTTATTTAATAAAACCTTCTCTACACTCACATCCACTGTTGTATTAATTTGCAAATACCAATAACGCTCATCCGCAAAATCACGACATTTTACCGCATCTTTTTCGGTCATGAGAATAGGATAAGATGTCATTTTTGCAAAATCTTTTTTTGTATAACAATGATGGTCGGTAAAAATATGTTCATTAATTTCCAATCCTGCTTGTTTTAACAGTGTAAAAAATCGTTCCGGATGACCAATTCCAGCAACCACATCAATTGGTCCTGTCATTTCAGGAAATGGCCAAGTAATTTGCGGATTTTTAACTGAAACAAAATGAGAAGGTGATAACGCCATTGTCTCCCCTGTCTTTACGATTAAATCAACTTTTTCAAGACGAGATAAGGGTTCACGCAATGGACCGGCAGGCAATAATTGCTGATTACCAAATCCACGCATCGCATCAACCATCACAATTTCCATTGCGCGACCTAAACGATAATGTTGCAAACCATCATCACTGATCACGACATCACAATCATGCTGTTGCAACAAATATTCCACTGCTTTCGCTCTATTAATACCAATCACGAGCGGACAAGCTGTTCGTTGTGATAACAATAATGCTTCGTCGCCCACCTCACTCACAGCATCTTGTGGATTCACTTCATGCGGATTCACCTGTTGCTTACCACCCGCACCTCGACTCACGATACCTGGCTTATATCCTTGTGAACGTAAAAAATTAGCGAGCCAAATCACAAACGGTGTTTTACCTGTTCCACCTATCGTGATATTACCCACGACAATCACTGGTACTGAAAAATGTTTCACTTGAAAAATATGATATCGATATAATTGCTGCCTGATTAAAACAATCAAACCAAACAACCAAGAAAAAGGAAGTAAAACATAACTTAATGAGCGCATTTTTTTTGTGTACCAATAACGCGGCTGCTTAATTTTCATTAACAACACCTAGCGTAGGAACTTCTTTAAATTGCATGCGATATAATTTTGTATATTCTCCATTACGCTCAATTAAGGCTTGATGATCACCCATTTCAAGCACGCGTCCTTCGCTCATCATAATAATTTTATTTGCATGTTCAATGGTTGATAATCGATGTGCGATCACCAGTGTTGTTCGTGATTGCATTAACCGATCTAATGCAATTTGAATTAATCGTTCTGATTCTGTATCTAAGGATGATGTCGCTTCATCTAAAATTAAAATCGGCGCATCTTTCAATAATGCTCTTGCAATAGCTAAACGTTGTCGTTGTCCGCCAGAAAGTAAAACACCATTTTCACCAATGATAGAATCAAACCCTTGCGGCAATTGTTCGATAAATTCCATCGCATGTGAAGCTTGTGCAGCTGCGATGACTTCTTCTCGCGAAACACGACCTAATCGACCATAAGCAATATTGTTGTAAACCGTATCATGAAATAAGGTGACTTGTTGAGACACTAAAGCAAATTGTCTACGTAAATCAGTCAGACGATAATCATTAACGGATACATCATCTAATTTAATATCACCTGTAAATCCTGTGTAAAAACGCGGTAATAAACCGACTAATGTAGATTTTCCACTACCCGAACGACCCACTAATGCAACAATTTCACCAGGTTCTACGACTAAAGAAACATCATCTAAAATTTTTCTTGTTTCATCATAAGAAAAATTAACATGTGAAAATTCCATTTTGCCTTTTGCACGTGTCAGCGTATATTGTCCACGATCTTCTTCTGTCTGTTCATCCATTAATTCAAATACATTCTGCGCGCCAGCCAATCCACGATATAATTTGTTTTGTACGAATGCTAAATCTTTCATGGGTTTTAACAAACCTAACATTGCCGCAATCATAGAAACAAAACCACCTGCTGTTAAAAGTGCATCTGACACATCTAAGGTGGCAATATATAATGTCAAGGCTAATGCGCCAGCCACAATAAATTGCACGGCAGAAACACTGATGCTACGCGTTGCAACAATTTTCATTTCACGCTGACGATTTGTACGCGCAATTTTATTAAATTTTTTTGACTCGTATGTTTGTCCTTCAAAAGCACGCACCACTTTATATCCTTCGATATTTTCTTCTGCACAATGACTCATATCACCAATCGAAGCTTGCACACTCAAACTCAATCGACGAATACGTAAACTGGCCATACGCATAATCGCTGTGACAATAGGCAACAATACAAAATAAAGTAATGTCAATTTCCAGCTAATTGAAAACATCACAATGATAAGACCAAACACAAGAAAAAGCGCTTGAATTGCCGTTGTTAAAACATCAGCGCTGGCATTAGCCACTTGATCAACGCCATACAACAAGACAGATAATAATTGTCCTGAAGTGGTATGATCATAAAAACGCGCGGGCAATCGTTGCAAATGCGCAAATAAATCTTGCCGCAAACACATAATGACATTACGTGAAGCGGACGCGATTGAATAAGTCGAAATAAAACTGGCGATACCACGAAAAATAAAAATACCCATCACGAGAAACGGTGCCATTTTTAAAAAATGGTGGTTCTTTGCGATTAAACCTTTATTGAGTAAAGGTTTTAAGAAATAGACGAACCAGGCATCTACGCCTGAATACAACATACTGGCAACACAAGCTAAAATAAGTAATCGCCAATAACGGCGTACATAAACAAATAAGCGAGAATAAATATAAAATGCATTGACTGGTTGTTTTGTTTCTGTCTTTAACATAGTCATTTCTTTTGGATTTTAAAAGATTCGTATCGTATCATACAAGGCATAATCCGTCACTGTCATGAGGACTTTTATGTCATCTTTACAATCAACGATTGAAGCAGGTTTTGATGATCGATCTCAGCTCACACCGCAATCTACGCCTATTGCGCTTAAAGAAGCTATTGATGAAGTCATTCATTTACTGAATATCGGCAAAATGCGTGTGGCCGAAAAAATAAACGGTGAGTGGAAAACGCATGAATGGATAAAAAAAGCCGTTTTAATGTATTTTAGGATACATGACAATGTGTTAGTAGATGGTCATTTCACACAATATTTTGACAAAGTACCACTTAAATTTACGCAGCAATCTTATGACGCCTGTCAGTCCGCTGGGGTCCGTATTGTTCCCCCTGCCCTTGCCCGTATAGGTGCTTATATTGCCCCAGGCACAGTTTTGATGCCCTCCTATATCAACATCGGCGCCTATGTTGATACGGGTACCTTGGTCGATACCTGGGCAACCATAGGCTCGTGCGCACAAATCGGCAAAAATGTTCATATTTCGGGCGGTGTTGGAATAGGCGGCGTTTTAGAGCCCGTTCAGGCTAATCCAACCATCATTGAAGATAATTGCTTTATTGGTGCACGATCAGAGATTGTAGAAGGGGTTGTTGTTGAGGAAGGCGCTGTTATTTCGATGGGAGTATTTTTAGGACAAAGTACGCGCATTTTCAATCGTGAAACAAGTGAAATGTCTTATGGACGCATTCCTGCAGGGTCTGTTGTCGTGCCAGGAAATCTGCCCAGCAGTGATGGTCGTTACAGTTTATATTGCGCCGTGATTGTGAAACAAGTTGATGCAAAAACACGTTCAAAAATTGGTTTAAATGAATTATTACGGGATATTCACAAATGAGTAACGTCATTGAATTAACAAAGCAACTCATTTCTTGCCCTTCACTAACACCAGATGATGCAGGTTGCCAAGCTATTTTAATTGAACGATTAAAACCATTAGGATTCGAATGCGAATCTTTTTCTCATGAAGGCGTCAGCAATTTGTGGGCAAGGCTCGGAAAAACATCGCCGCTCTTTGTCTTTGCGGGTCACACCGATGTTGTGCCAACTGGCCCAGAAGCAGATTGGGCCAGCAATCCTTTCATGCCTGACGTGCGATCAGGTTATCTTTATGGAAGAGGTGCTTCTGATATGAAAGGCGGTATCGCTGCCATGGTGATTGCGTGCGAACAATTTTTAAAGGAAACGCCGCATTTTAAAGGCTCACTTGCTTTTCTTATCACGAGTGATGAAGAAGGCCCTGCCATTCATGGAACCAAAAAAATGATAGAAGTACTCGACAAACGAAATGAAAAAATTAATTACTGCTTAGTTGGCGAACCAAGCAGTGAACATGTGATTGGTGATCAAATTCGTGTAGGCAGACGCGGTTCTTTACATGGAAAATTGGTAGTACATGGCAAGCAAGGTCATGTTGCACATCCCCATTTAGCAAAAAATCCCATTCACTTAACTATGCTTGCGTTACATGAATTAACACAAATTGAATGGGACAAAGGAAACGAAACATTTCCACCAACGACTTTTCAAATCACAAATATTCATGGCGGAACAGGGGCAACGAATGTTATTCCTGGTCATCTTGAAATATTATTTAATTTTCGTTTTTCGACAGCCATCACACCTGAAAAATTGCAAGAATGGACAGAAAAAATATTTCATCAACATGGTTTGAATTTTGATATCGAATGGAGAACAAGTGCATTTCCTTTTTTTACTTCACAGGGTCGATTAGTTAAAGCGACACAAGAAGCGATTAAAGAAGTCACGCAATTAGAAACAAGGTTATCGACTGGCGGCGGTACATCTGATGGCAGATTTATTGCGCCGACTGGGGCGGAAGTGGTTGAGTTGGGCGTTTCACATGCGACAGCACATCAAATAGATGAGTCGGTTAATATTGAAAATTTAAATAGGTTGGTGGATGTGTACCAGTTGATATTGAAAAAGTTGTTGTAGTACTCTCTGTAGTTTTTTTAAAAGCGTGTGTTCTGTGTAGTATATTCTCGGGGTGTATTCTCTGCGTGTATTCTCTGTATGTATTCTCTGTAGTCAAGGAAGTCGGGAGCAGTCATTTTGGCAATGGCTCGCGAGCCTCCGGCTCGCTGCGCTGAGTTGCCAAAATAACTCTCCCGACTCCTTGACTGGCAAGCACCGAGTGTAATTGCCGGAAGAGCAAGCTCAGTTTTATCGTCCCGCGGCTTACACTCCTTCAGCAAAGTAATATCTCATCAGCAGTCAAATTCACGCAGGCCTTGAAAGTCCTGGGGGTTGGGGGAGTTATTTTGGCAACTCAGCGCAGCGAGCCGGAGGCTCGCGAGCCATTGCCAAAATGACTGCCCCCAACTCCCCAGGACTACAGAGAATAAGAGAATAATGCTAGAGAATAATGAGAGAACACATGCTTTATTTGCGAAAATAAAATCCTTTATACATCGTACTGCACTGCCCCACTGATTGAGTCACACATGTCCATCCTTTTGGTGTTTGACCTTTTCCGAACGATCCATAAACTGCTTTTGCTTCATTGCATCTTAGACCGCCATACGTCGTGATTTTCATCCCATTCATTTCTCCGCAATCTTGAATCACCGCAAAGGCGTTTGAAGACAAAAAACCCATCAAAAAAATTAAGTTTAATAAAATAAAAATCTTTCGCATGATATTGACCCCTTTTTTTAGATATTTTCACTATAGTGACATTGCGCATTCTTATTTTCTAGTTTAACCTTACGCGCTCGTAGGAGAGATGTCCGAGCGGTCGAAGGAGCACGCCTGGAAAGCGTGTATACGTTAAAAGCGTATCGAGGGTTCGAATCCCTCTCTCTCCGGCGTTTACAAATGCTGAAAAATGATGAATACTCAGCGAGTTATCAAAGTAAGTCATGGGGTCAGGCTTGCGTCTTTGCATCTTTTTTAGAAAGATGCAAAGACGCAAGCCTGACCCCATGACTTAAAAAATAAGCACATAGCAGTGGGCATTGGTCCCTTCGCGACGATAAGCTGTGAACCCCGCCAGGTCCGGAAGGAAGCAACGGTAGCAGCTGATGCGGGTGCCGAAGAAAGGCTGGTGCTCGCTGCTATGGGTTTAAAGGCTGAGATAAAATAAATATGCCCTATCAAGTATTAGCCCGCAAATGGCGTCCACAGACCTTACAAGATATGGTTGGCCAAGAGCCAATTCGTCGAATATTGAGCAATGCGCTCGAACAACATCGTATTCATCATGCGTACTTGTTTACTGGTACACGCGGTGTAGGCAAAACAACACTTGCTCGCATTCTCGCTAAATGTCTCAATTGTGAAACAGGCATCACTGCCACACCTTGCGGCACTTGCTCAACCTGTCAAGCAATTGATGCCGGAAAATTTCTCGACCTATTTGAAATTGATGCGGCTTCACGCACTAAAGTGGAAGACACTCGTGAATTACTAGAAAACGTGCCTTATCCGCCCGTACAAGGTCGTTATAAAATTTATCTGATTGATGAAGTCCACATGCTCTCCAATCATAGCTTCAATGCTTTATTAAAAACATTAGAAGAGCCGCCGCAACATGTGAAATTTTTACTTGCTACCACCGAACCTAAACGATTACCTATCACCATTTTATCACGCTGTTTGCAATTTCATTTGAAACCCATTCCACTCGAATTAATCAGTGATCATTTACACTATATTTGCAAACAAGAACAAGTCACAGCAGATAAAACAGCATTAAATTATTTATCAAAAGCAGCGAATGGTAGTTTACGTGATGCCATGAGTTTACTCGATCAAGCAATTGCCTACGGACAAGGTTCAATCAAATCTGATGATATTCATGCAATGCTTGGCACAATAGCACAACAAAATTTATTCCCATTGATGAAAGCATTGGCTGCGCAAGATAGTAATCAAGTATTTCATGCCATCCATTTACTCGCAGAACATACACCCGATTTTTCAAATGTATTAGAAGAATTGATTAGTTTATTTCATCAAATTGCCGTTTCACAAGTTATCACGTATCAACAAAAAACAGATCAACAAATCACTGAATTGGCCGCTTTATTCAAACCAGAAGATGTGCAGCTATATTATCAAATCGCTTTATTGGGACGACGTGATCTAGCTTATACGCCCTCGCCACAACAAGGGTTTGAAATGACGATGTTGCGCATGCTCGCTCTCCAACCCAAACAAATGGTTGTCCAAGTTGAAACGCCCACACTCACTGTTGCTGAATCTCCTTCTTGGCAGGAAATTCTTCCCAAACTAGATTTGTCCGGCATGGCATACGCACTCGCAGCAAATTGTACCTTAGAAAAAATAGAAGATCATAAAGTCATTTTACAATTATCAGCGAACCATCAACCCATGCTCAATACCAAACTGAAAGATAGATTGAGAGAATCTTTATCAAATTATTTTAAACAAGCAATGCAACTTGATATCATCATCACAGCGGCTGAATTATATACGCCAGCAAAAAAACAAGAGCAAGAACAAGTAGAACGTTTAACGGATGCGACTAAAGCTGCGACCCAACACCCCAAAATAAAACAATTAATAGAAATGTATGATGCAACAATAGAAGTATCATTGCTATGACAGCACAATTGATTGATGGCAAATTAATCGCTGCTAATATGAAAGAAAAAATGGCAGCAACAATCACTGAAAAAATGGCTAATGGAAAAAGGCGTCCGGGATTAGCTGTTATTTTAGTGGGAGATGATCCTGCCTCTGCTATTTATGTACGTCATAAACGTTTAGCTTGTGAGCAAGTGGGTATTCATTCTGTTTATCACCAGTTACCTGCTGATATCGATGAAAAAAAATTAATCGAACTCATTCAATCACTCAATCACGATAAAACCATTGATGGTATTTTGTTACAACTTCCCTTACCGGCCCCTATCCACACCAATCGTGTCCTTGAGCAAATCGATCCTCATAAAGATGTGGATGGTTTTCATGCCTATAATTTAGGACGATTAGCACAACGCCGTCCTCTTTTACGTCCTTGTACACCTTATGGTGTGATGATTTTACTGGAACATATTCATCAAAAATTTAAAGGCAAACATGCCGTTATTGTTGGCGCATCAAATATTGTAGGGCGTCCCATGGCATTTGAATTACTGATTGCAGGTGCGACCGTCACGATTTGTCATCGTTTTACTGATGATCTTGAATATTTCGTCAAACAAGCTGATATTTTAATTTCTGCTGTTGGCCGGCCTCAATTAATTCAAGGAAGCTGGATAAAAGAAGGTGCAACTGTGATTGATGTGGGTATTACCCGTCTTGAAAATGGCACACTTGCCGGCGATATTCAATTTGAAGAAGCAAAAAAGCGGGCCGCTTGGATTACACCCGTCCCTGGCGGAGTGGGACCAATGACCGTCGCTGTTTTATTACGAAATACCTTGATTGCAGCTGGGTTTGATCATCGTCACGCATGACGCCGTCGCAACCGTCTGACTGCGCTCAAGAACAAAGTCCTGAACACTCAATGGCGTCAACTTAAGGTTGTCATCCTAAGCAAGGCTGTCATCCTGAGCGTAGCGAAAGATCACTAACAAATGTCATAGTCGTATTTTAGTGATCCTTCGCTACGCTCAGGATGACAGCCTTGCTTAGGATGACAGCCTTAAGTTGACGCCATTGCCTGAACACTTACGGGTTATTCATGATTGCTCACCATACTCTCCCTCAGTATACTCAAATGAAAGCCGATTCAAGGAGGAAGATCGTGCCGAAAGCGTTTGCTGATAAACTAAATCAATGTTTGGATGAAATAGACGCACCCTCATCCACACGTGAGCGCGCAGCTATCTTAAGTAAATCTCTAGATATTCCAAAGCAATACGCCTGGAGTTTACTAGAAGGCCAGCAAGCGCCCGATCAAGCTTTATTAGAAAAAATAGCAACTGAATTTGAAGTAGATATTAAATGGCTTTCAGGGGAAAAATAACTTAACTACCAATGAGGATATAAGCATGACTAACGTAACGGCAAAACTACCTGTTTGGGATTCCGTTTCAAATGCGTGGCATAAAGTATCAGGCGCAAAAGGATCGCTATGGGGAGCCTTAGGCCTCATGTTCCTGATTTTTATTGGTTGCGCCATTATTGGCGGTATTGCCAGTGCAATCTTTATGCCCCTAGGATTACTCATATCAATTATCCAACAAATTTTATTAATTTTGCTTATGGCAGGCCTCATGTATATGGGCTTAGAGCGAGCTCAAGATCGCCCTATTACCTATACCATGGTGCTTCATACACTAGACTGGAACCTTGGTTTTAAAGTTATTATCGTCTATATCTTAAAAATGCTGATTATGCTGCCGTTTATACTATTTATCATGGCCGTTTCATTCTTTGGTGCCATTTCGCAACTCATTGTCGCTGCTTTTCAGCACGTTCAAAACAAAGAAATCATCACAAATATTAATCATGTTTCTGCTAATGTCACTCAAGTTAATGCAACAGTAATTAGTCATGCGAACCAAGCTGCTGACATTGCAAACAAAGGCGTTTCATTTATTCCTGCATCCCTTGCCATGATTCTTTGCCTCATCGCTGTGATTGCAGGAATCTTTATTTTTGTAAGACTTGCTCTCACACTGGCATTTTTATTAGAACAAAACGCAGGTATTGGAGAAGCCTTTGTTCTTTCATTTAGAGCAACACGCGGTAATGTATGGCGCTTAATTGGGTTATATATTGTGTGGTGGTTCATTATGGTCATCAGCATGATTCCGCTTGGTATTGGTCTGATTTGGACTTTTCCTTTGTCTTATATTATTTACGGTATGATTTATAAGGCGCTGATGGTAAATGCGAATAATCCGATTGTTAAGGTGTAGGTGTAATAGCGGATTCTTGTGTGTTGGGATTCTTGTGTGTTGGGCTTCTTGTGTGTTGGGCTTCTTGTGTGTTGGGCTTCTTGTGTGTTGGGCTTCTTGTGTGTTGGGCTTCTTGTGTGTTGGGCTTCTTGTGTGTTGGGCTTCTTGTGTGTTGGGCTTCTTGTGTGTTGGGCTTCTTGTGTGTTGGGCTTCGTCCTGCTTTCGCAGGACCTCAGCCCAACCTACACCCAACCTACATTTACTCAACCAAACCTTTTAAACCTCTACCCCAACTTCAGACACTACTTCCTTTCTTTGAAATTCAAGTTGAATTTCTTCTAGCGATTTTATTTTTGTTTCAGGCAAAAATAACAACACAATGAAAAAATAAACCCCTGAGAAAGCAGCACACAGCCAATACATTTCTCCCATGCCTAACTGATGAGATAATGATAAAAAGAATGTCGCTAATAATGTCGAAGCAAGCGAATTAAAGAAAAGACAAATAGCCATTCCCTTTCCACGCATGCGTGTAGGAAATAATTCTGCAATGGCCAGCCAAACGACAACACCAGGACCAATTGCAAAAAAAACAATAAATGAAAATAAACCCACCAAAGAAAATAAGCCAAGCGTTGCAGAGTTCCAATCCATCCATTGTATCACGCCCAAATACAATTCAGAAAAAACAACACCAGCAATTCCTGTTAACAACAAAGGCCTTCGACCAATGGAATCAATAAATAACATTGCGATTAACGTACAAACAAAATTTAATAATCCAATACCCACTGAACCTATCATAGAAATAATCGAAGAATTAATGCCTGCATTTTTTAAAATAAGAGGCGCGTATTGCAAAAAAGAATTAATCCCTGTCAATTGATTACAAATGGCTACACCAATTGCAATTAATGTTGGCAATAAATAGGGTTGAGAAAATAATTCTTTCCATGAACCATCTGAACGAGATAATTCTACTTGAATGAATTCGATATCTTTTTCAACTTCTTCTGCTTGACGCGTGCGTTTTAATATTTCACGCGCTTTATCTAATTGATTATTTGCAGCCAACCATCGCGGCGATTCAGGCAAAAACAACATGCCAATAAATAAAAGTGATGCGGGAATAAGTACAACAGAAAACATGGCCCGCCAATTACCTGATGGCGTAAAAAATAAATCGACAAGATAAGCCATCACGATGCCAAACGTTAATAAGAGTTGAAAAAAAGTGATATATTTGCCGCGATCTTTTGATGGCACAATTTCTGCAATATATAAAGGCACAGCAACAGAAACAATGCCAACACCAATACCTAAAAATATTCGCGTTCCTAATAACATAGCAAATGAATGAGTGAATAATAAAACTGTCACACTCGCAATAAAAATTACACTGGATAACATAATTAAAAATCGTCTGCCATAATGATCCCCAATGGGACCTGCTAACAGTGTTCCTAACAACCCGCCGCCTAATACTGCGCCAACAATCATACCAATTTGCACATCAGTCATGGGAATTGTTTGCTGAATAAAAAGCAGCGCGCCAGAAATAACGCCGATATCATAGCCATATAAAATGCCGCCTAAGCTAACAACGCTTGCGATAAAACACATTAACATCCGATGACTCATGAAGGTTCTCCTATTAAAATAAAAAATATTGCTTTCAGTGAAGTTAACGTTGTCATCCTGAGCGTAGCGAAGGATCACTTGTTAATATCATGACGCATTTTAGTGATCCTTCGCTACGCTCAGGATGACACTATTTATCACTTCCTCTAACATTTGAATGGTAAAATCAATTTGTTCTTCAGTGATAATCAGGGGCGGGGCAAAACGAATAACAGTGGCGTGAGTTTCTTTTGTTAATATACCTCGCTTCAATAAAGCAAGACAAATCTTTTTTGCAGAATATTGTGAATTTATTTCTACACCAATTAACAAACCTCTACCTCTCACCTCTTTAATTAACGGCGAATTTAATGCCTTTAATTTTTTTTGAAAATAAAACCCAAGTTTTTCTGCACGTTCAATTAAATTTTCTTGTTCAAGTACATGAAGTGCAGCCAGTCCAACAGCAGCGGCTAAGGGATTTCCACCAAAAGTACTGCCGTGTGTTCCCGGTGTAAAAACATCCATCACTTCTTTTCGTGTTAAAAATAAAGAAACCGGTAACAAACCGCCGCCTAATGCTTTTCCTAAAACAATCGCATCAGGTTGAACTGATTCATGCTGACACGCTAACCATTTTCCTGTGCGGCCTAATCCTGTTTGAATTTCATCACAAATAAGTAACACATTATGTTGCTTACATAATTGGGCGCATGCTTTGAGATAGCCTGTTGGTGGAACAATAATACCGCCCTCACCCTGTATCGGTTCTACTAAAAATGCAGCTGTATGAGGCGTAATTGCTTTTTCTAACGCTGCAATATCACCATAAGGAATAGTTTGTAATCCCGCTGAAAAGGGACCAAATCCATTTTTATATTCGGGCTCAGTAGAAAAACCGATAATTGTAGTTGTGCGTCCATGGAAATTACCAGCACAAGCAATAATATTTGCTTGATCAGATGGGACACCTTTAACGGTATAAGCCCATTTTCGTGCTGCTTTAATCGCTGTTTCAACTGCTTCCGCCCCTGTATTCATGGGTAACGCTTGTTCGAATCCTGTTAATTCACAAGCACGTTGTAAGAACAAACCTAATTTATTTGTATAGAATGCACGAGAAACAATATTTAATTGTGTTGATTGTGCTTGCAATGCAGCTACTAAAGCGGGATGGCAATGTCCATGACTAACGGCAGAATAAGCACTCATCATGTCGAGATATTGCTTCCCTTCTTCATCCCAAACATAAACACCCTCTCCTCGTACTAATACGACAGGTAAGGGATCATAATTATTTGCACCGTAAGTGTGTTCGAGGTGGATCATTGCGGAATCAGGCATACTTGTATCCTTACTTATCAACTTATCAAACAACGCGATCCTCAACTTTATTAATGGGGCGGATCACCTTAAACAAAAACCACCAATGAGTGCTTACGTCTTGGGGCATCACTAAAAACCCATGGTACTATGTTGGAAATCTCAGCGGTACTTTAGGCTTTCCTCATAGTGTTTCAAGCTTAAAGGACATGCACACCGCACCGCTATCGAATCTCCTTGTCTATAACTGAAAGGTTTAGGATCAACCCAAACGAAAGCACTCATTGATGGCTCTTCAAAAAGCCTAATTTATTACCATCAATCAAATTATAGACTATATTTTGACATCATGTATCTTTTTATTTCTCTTTTTTATCAATCACAATACAATGTTACTTCATCCTTCACCTATAATACTATTTTCATCCATATGAATAAAAAAGTAAAACTTGACAATCAAAAAGACAGAGTGGCAGAAATTCATGGATTAAGCCATGACGGCAGGGGCATTGCAACTGTCGATCATAAAACCACTTTTATCGATGGCGCCTTGCCGCAAGAAAAAGTCACCTTTCAGCTATCACGAAAACGTAGTCACTATAACGAAGGCCATGTTGTGTCTATTATAGAATCCGCAACAGATCGTACCTCACCTATTTGCCCTCATTTTGGTATTTGTGGCGGATGTAGTCTTCAACACATGAGTACTTCGCAGCAATTATCACTTAAGCAACAAACTTTATTGGAACAATTAAAACATTTTGGCCGCGTCGAGCCAAAAGAAATTTTGCCGCCGCTTAGCGCAAACACTGCTGGTTATCGTCGAAAAGCACGTCTTGGTGTTAAATTTGTTATTAAAAAAAATAAATTGCTGGTTGGGTTCAGAGAAAAAGCAAGTCGTTATCTTGCTGATCTTGATTATTGTGCAGTTTTGCATCCTCAAGTAGGCATGCAATTAAATAAACTCAGCCAATTAATTTATTCATTACAATGTTATCAAGATATTCCACAAATTGAAGTTGCTGTTGGCGATGAAGAGGTCGCCCTCATATTTAGACACATGCAAACAATGTCATTTGAAGATCAACAAAAATTAAAATTATTTGGAGAGCAAAATAAATTTCAGATTTATTTACAACCTAATCCACCTTTGCCGATCACGAAAGTATGGCCAGAAGATCATCATCAGCGATTAACCTATACCCTGCCCGATGAAGGATTAACTTATTTATTTCATCCTTTAGATTTCACTCAAATTAATCTTGAGATAAATCGTTTAATGGTAAAACAAGCACGAACGGCACTGCAACTTGAATCAAATGATAACGTTCTCGATCTTTTTTGCGGCATTGGAAATTTCACTTTACCCATTTCACGTTATGCGAAACATGTCACGGGCATTGAAGGAAATAGTGAAATGATCACACGTGCTACTGTCAACGCCTTACATAATAACCTAGCTAATATTAATTTTTTTGTTGATAATTTAATGGAAACACATTTACAATCAAATTGGATTAAAAAGCAATATCATAAAATTTTAATTGATCCACCGCGAGCAGGCGCGAAAGAAATATTACCCTATTTTCCTGGTTTTAATGCCAAATTAATTGTATACGTTTCTTGTAATCCTGCTACTTTAGCGCGTGATGCTGGTATTTTAGTTCATGAATATGGATATCAATTAAAACAAGCTGGTATCATGAATATGTTTCCCCATACTTCACATATTGAAGCGATGGCAATATTCGAGAAATAGTAACCGTACACGCCACCCTCATGACGCCACAACCGTCTGGCTGCGAGGCCTAGAGCGAAGCATGAACACTGACGAGAAATAATCATGGAATTAAATCAGTTACCTATTATTGATTGGGAAATGGCCACTCATTCAGCTGGCGGCAATAAGGCAGTTGCAGAAGAATTATTATTATTTTTAATAAAAAGTCTACCTGATGATGTTGCGCTTTTACAAAAATGTTACGACAAAAAAAATTACGATAATTTATTGAAACAAACGCATCGATTACATGGCGCTTTATGTTACTGCGGATTACCACGTTTAAAAAAATTGGTTTCGCAACTTGAGTTAGATCTCAAAAATAATTTTACAAAAAATATTTGCGAGATACTTCAGCAACTTCATCAGGAAATTTTTTTGTTGATTCATGAAAATAACAATTTAGTTTCTATAGTTAAGAAAAAATAAAGTTTCGTCATCTCGAGGAGTCCGTCGTTGCGAGGAGCATGCGCAGCATGCGACAAAGCAATCCAAATAACCCTTGCATGGATTGCTTCGTCGCATGCTACGCATGCTCCTCGCAACGACGGGGTTCTTCGCAACGACGTGATTTCTCAAAAATTATCTTTCCACTCACGAAGTGCTGCAAAAACTTCTATCGGGTTTGACAATTGCCTGCCCATTTTATCCTGCATTTTCGCTATAATTGATTCTATTTCACAGCGAAGAAAAGGATTAGTTGATTTTTCATCTTGCAAGGTTGAGGGTAATGTTGGCAACCCTTCTTCTATCATTTTTTTTACGGATTGTAAGCGTTGATGAATTATTTTATTCTCTGGCTCAACTTCATTCGCAAATCTCAAATTATTTTGCGTATACTCATGACCGCAATATATTTTTGTTTGATCAGATAAAGCGGCCATTTTTTGTAATGAATGATACATTTGCTTGGCATCACCTTCAAAAATTCGTCCACATCCTGCTGAAAATAATGTATCACCACTAAATAAACTTTCTTCATCATAAAAAGCAAGATGATCTAAAGTATGACCTGGAATTTCCATCACTTGAAAGGTTGGTAAAAAAGGATTGATGGTAATGCGGTCTCCTTCCTGCACTGGTGTCGTTGCAATGGATTGTTGTTTTGCAAAGATAGGCACTTGTTGCCATTGCATTAATTCTGCAATTCCATTGGTGTGGTCCCAATGATGATGCGTGATTAAAATACCAGATAACGTAAGATGATGTTGCTTAAAATATTGTATAACAGGCAGAGCTTCCCCTGGATCAACAATCAATGCACAACGATGATGAGGGTTAATGATCGTCCAAATATAATTGTCTTTTAAAGCGAGGATAGGAATTGTTGATATATCCATAATCGTTTCCGTTCGTCATTGCAAAAAAGCAGGTCTTTTTGTGTTGGGCTTCGACCTTGTTGGGCTTCGCTATTGTTGGGCTTCGCTATTGTTGGGCTTCGCTATTGTTGGGCTTCGCGTTGCTCAGCCCAACCTACGCCCAACTCAGCCCAACCTACGCGTCTAATTCTTTCTGCGTTTCCAATTCTTTAAAGTTCCAGAAATTTTTATCCATTAATTGACTTGGTTTGATCGCACTTAATGCATGCAAGATATTACTTGGAACTTTCGGATTTTCCAATGCTAATTGATCAATCAATGTTTTAACACGTTTACGCATTAAATTTTCTTGTGAACCGCATAAATTACAAGGAATAATAGGAAATGCCATCAATTTGGCAAATTCAGCAATATCGTTTTCTTGACAATAAACAAGCGGTCTAATGACGACATGTTTTTTATCATCGCTTAATAATTTTGGCGGCATAGAGCGAATCTCACCGTTATATAAAATTGACATGAATAAAGTACGAATGAGATCGTCACGATGATGCCCTAAAGCAATTTTGTTAAATCCTTTTTCTTCTGCATAACGATAAATAATACCACGTCGTAATCGCGAACAAAGCGAACAATAAGTTTGTCCTTCTGGAATTTTTTCTTTTACGATGGAATACGTATCCCGTGTAATAATATCAAAAGCAATGTGATGTTGATCTAACCAAGCGCGTAATAGCGCATCATTCCAGCCCGGTTGTGATTGATCTAACGTAAATGCCGTTAATTTAAAATCAATTTTAGCGCGCTGTTGTAATAAACGAAGCACATGCAACATAGTGAATGAATCTTTGCCACCTGATAAACACACCATGACGTTATCGTCATGGTGAATCAAGTTGAAATCTGCAATCGCTTTACCGGTGTAATGCAATAATTTTTTTTCGAGTTCTTCTTTCTTAGACAAAAGAGCGCTCCATTTTTGTAACAGTTCATACGCTTGTCATCCTGAGCGTAGCGAAGGATCACTCAGCAAATATTATGAGGTATTTTAATGATCCTTCGCTACGCTCAGGATGACAATCCACTTAAAATAATAAGCTCACATGAATGTTTACTATTTTTTTCGAAAAAAAGGCCAGCATGAGGAAAAACCCCATCCGGCCATTTTCTTTTAAAAATTTAAATTATCAGTTACTTAACAACAGAAACATCTTCTGCTTGAAGACCTTTTTGCCCTTGCGTAACAGTAAATTCTACTCGCATACCTTCTTCTAAAGTGCGGTAGCCATCGCCGCGGATTGCTCTGTAATGAACAAATACATCACCGCCTTGATCTCTTTGAATAAATCCATAACCTTTACTGTTGTTGAACCATTTTACGGTTCCATTTTCACGTGCTGACATAACTTTTACCTTTACTAAATTGAACGAAATAACCTTACATCTGAGATGCTTACCGGAGGGAAAAACCTTGAGGCAGAACACACTGATGATGCCATAGTATAACAGATTTTTTAGATAATAAAAGCTAAACAATACAATGTCCTTCGAGACGCGCACTTCGTGCGCCCCTCAGGACGAACGGGGAACAGGGAACGGGGAACGGGGAACGAGGAACGGGGAACGGGGAACGGGTTAAACGAACCCTATACGTTTTTAGCGGAAATTCCTATAAACAATATTTCGATCAGTGCAATCCTGAATAAATTGTTCGCTACTAAAATAGGCATATTCATCTGCTCTTGCTTTCCTTATCTTATCTTCTTCATCATTTTCCTTAAACCCCGGATGACACATAATCAACCCATCCTCCCCCACTTCATCCAAAAATACTTTAAATAAATCAGCATAATCCATCGATTTATTAAAGTCGTAGATACCCGAAAAAGAAGTATTATGTGGAATATCGTGCTCACGTAATAAACGTCCCCAGGCTTTTGATCCAATCAGGTAAATCACTATTTTTTTTATAAAGGCAATGCGACTCAATTTAGGGTCAACCCAACGCATATAAGTGCCAGTTTGATGCAGCCGCTTTTCATAAACACGAACCCATGCCTCACGAATAACAGGGAATTGATGGACATGCTGATGTCCATCAATAAATCGGGGCAAACACCCCAACTTTGCTTCAAACGTATCTAATTGCGCATGACATTCGCTTTCAATCACACTTACATCCCATTGGCGAAAAAATGCCCTGCGTAATACTGTCGATAATCGAGGAAAATTTGTACCATATTTTTCTTTGAAAGCAGCAGATAATGCCCGTCCCTCAGTCAAATTAAAATGCAACCCTATGTCGGCTTGCGCCGTAAAAGGCTTGATCCAATCAGCGTGTAATGACCAATAGGGGGAATTTACCATGCAAGTCACGGCAGATAATCGATTTTGTTGCAGTAAAGCAAGAATTCCCTGCGAAATGGCAGGCGCTTGCCCATAATCATCTGCACACAGTACAATGCATTTCATATATGTAAAATTTTAGCGATTTCCGCTATCCTTACGCGATGGGGTAATCCAAGAGGGGAGAATCGCGATTCTCCCCTCTTGGTGCAAGCAAAAGCTTTGCTTTTGCGCAGCATATAAACTAACGAAGCAGTTCCCGCTTTTAGCGGGAACTGCTGGTGAAATCCTAAAAGACAATATGTCACAATATAAACAAAATAAAATAACACAGCTTGCGAGCTCGGTGGGATACCCGACCCTCGGGGTCAAGCCCATTAACACCCACAACACAAATTGGGTCACTGACGCGATTGCCTTAGCACTATTCATCTTCATATTCTACATGCTTTGGCTCGGTAGTTATCCCGTTTTCACACCCGATGAAGGTCGTTACAGTGAAATTGCTCGTGAAATGATTGCAAGCGGTGACTACATCACACCACGTATTAATGGCATTCCTTTTTTAGACAAGCCGATTTTATATTACTGGCTGCAAACCATTGCTATTCATTTATTTGGGATCAAAGAATGGGCGCTACGTTTATTCCCTGTTTTAAGCAGCGTTTTAGGCTGCCTCATCACTTATATTTGTGGACGACAATTATTCGATCGTCGTACTGGGTTGATTGCTGCCATCTTATTAGCCACCTCACCTTTGTATTTTGGCAACGCACACTATGCCAATTTAGATTTAGAATTAGCTGTATTCGTCAGCGCTGCCTTATGTTGTTTTATCACTGCCCTCCATCAAAAACCTATACGACTTTCATTTTTATACGCAGGTTATTTTTTTGCTGCACTTGCTTTTTTAACTAAAGGATTAATTGGCATTGTTTTTCCAATAGCCATTATAGGTAGTTGGATGCTGCTCACTCGTCAACTTAGTTTAATCAAATCCATTCATCTCTTTCGTGGTATCTTATTATGCTTTGCCATTATTTTTCCCTGGTATTTTTTGGCACAAAAAGCCAATCCCGAATTTTTACATTATTTTTTTATCACACAACAGGTCACCAGATTTCTCTCTCATGCTGAATTTAATAATCAAGCGCCTTTTTGGTTTTATGTCCCCATTATTTTAATTGGATTTTTTCCTTGGACGATTTGTTTATTTCAATCGTTAATTCGAGTACGCACAGAAATAGAAATATTTTTATTATTATGGATTGTGATTATTTTAGTTTTCTTTTCCATTCCGCATTCAAAAATCATTACTTACATTTTACCCATTTTTCCTGCTTTATCATTACTCACTGCGCGTTATCTCACTCATACTTGGATATCACATCGTGGCTACACTCAAGCTTTTTTATTGATTTGCATCACAATCAATGTCCTGTTTCTTTTAGCCCTCGTACAAAACGCGAAATATCTCAATCAAGATTCTGCGAAACCGTTAGTCGAAAAATTAAAATTAATGATTCAACCGCAAGATGAAGTGGCAAGCTATTTTAATTATTACCAAGATGTTCCTTTATATCTTGGCAGACGCATTAGCATTGCGGCTGATTGGCAAGACAAAAATATTCCCAACAAAGATAATTGGATGCGAGAGTTAGGATCAAGTCAGACATCGCAACAGAAGCTTATTTCAGAAAATGAATTTTGGAAACGTTGGCATAGCCAGAAAAAAATGTATGTCTTTGTCAGTAAAAAATATTTGGCCGCTTTCACAGCACGTCATCTAGATTATAATCTGATTGGCCAGACGAATGATATTTATTTACTCAGCAACGCGAAAAACCCACCACTTACTCGCGATAAAGGTAAAGATGGGTAAGATGGTCAGCACTAATAATAATGCGAGCGTATAAGGCAAATTCATCCATAAAAAAATAGAAAATAAACTTTCATTCGCCGCAAAATTCATCAGTTGAACAGTAAGCAATTTTGGCAATGCGATCGCATGTCTAGATGTCGTATCTTGAAATGTCCATAACTTATGCCCCCAATAACTACAATTAAATGCCAGCATAAAACCAATAATATTCGCTACTAAGGGTTGAAACATAAATGTTTGAACTAAAAACACAACTGTACTGAAATGAATAGCTGCAGCTGTTAATCCGACTAAACCAAATCGACAAAGCTGAAAAAATAGAGAAATTAAACCATTATCAATAAAACGATTCTCAATAAAAAAGCGATTCCACACTTTTCTAATGGGGCGAAATTTACTCATTAAAACCTTCCTTGATTTGCAATAAATAACGTGGACGTTGTTTTACTTCAGTAAAAATACGTGCAATATATTCACCCAAAATACCGATAGATAATAATTGAATACCGCCTAAAAACATTATGGCTACAATTAAAGTAGGAAAACCCGGTAAATCTGCGCCAAATAATAACGTCACTGTCACAATGTAAATTGCATAAATCAAAGCTAACAAAGAAATAGAAAAACCTATCCAACCCCACACGCGTAAAGGAACATCTGAAAAAGAAGTCAAACCTGTAATAGCTAATTCAGTTAAAGTTGAAAATCGCCAAGCACTTTTTCCTGCTGCGCGATCTTGCACAACAAAGGGTACACTAATTTTTTGATAACCAACCCACGCATATAAACCCTTCATGAAACGAGTACGCTCAGGAAATTGCTGTAAAGCTTCTACAATTTTTTTATCTAAAAGACGAAAATCACCCGCATGTTTTGGCACATCAATCTTCGTCATTTTTTTCATGAGCCAATAAAATAAACGCGCAAAATTGCGCTTGAAATAAGATTCAGATTCACGATTGGTACGCACACCATAAACCATGTCATACCCTTCTGCCCAACGCTGTAAAAAAATGGGAAGTAAGTCAAGCGGATGCTGAAAATCCGCATCCATTAAAATAGTGACATCTCCAGAAGTGTGTTCTATCCCTGCTGTTAGTGCAATTTCTTTACCAAAATTGCGAGATAATCCAAGTAATTTAATCGCGGGATTGACGGAAGATAATGTTCTGATTTTTTCAACTGTTTGATCGCGGCTACCATCATCAATCACAATGATTTCATAACGCTCTGTCATTTCACGTAATTTTTCTTGTAATGATTGAAGAAAAGTCGTTATCACTGCTTCTTCATTGAAGACTGGCACAACACAAGAAATATAAACATGTTTATTTTGTAATGCTATTTGACGTTTGGTTGGCGGCATGATGATATTCAATATGATGACAATAACGTAAATTATAACACACTACAAAACACCATTCTTAACTTTTCTTTATTAATGGGGCGGAGCGAAAGAGCCTGCCCCAGCATGTTGTAAGCTGGGGGAGGGCTCCCACCGCGCGCAGCTTGCGAGCACGGTGGGATACCCGAAGCGACGGGGCCCCATTAAAAAGAAAAGTTAAGAATCTCATTACATCCGACCACTTAACGACAAAACATAACTCGTCGAACCAACAAATTGATTCGTCTCAGGTGAATAATAATACACTTTAAACCCCGGGTGATTACCAAACACAGGACTGATTGACGTTGTACCTGACATGATGAGTTTATTTTGCCCTACCGATAAATAATGTATCCAATCTGAGTGTAAATGACCCGCATAAATAGCCATTATCTCTGTTGAATATTCATCAAGTAAGGCTTGAAATTGTTTGATATATATTTGTTTCCATAAATGCATATAAGTAAAAAGTTTTATGGATGATAAGAGATAAACATCAATTGTTGGTGGAATATGCATGGCAATCATCACAGGCTGATGATGTGCTTTCGCTAAACTTAATTCATATTTCAACCATGCAAATTCCGTTTCAGCAGCTGATGAAAGATTTCTTCCTTTGCCTTTATAAGAAAAAAGATTGGTATTTAATACAATTAAACGTAATGATTCACCAGGTAAATCTAATGCATAATAACCACAGCTTGAAAATGCCTGTTTCATCACATCTTGATTTGATTTTTCATGAATCAACGACGACCATGTCACTGCTGTTTTTTTGAAAAATATCCCGCCTGGCACGGTGACATAATTATTTTGCGAAGAATCATTATTACCAACCACCATATAAATATCTAATGATGGAAAAGTAGCATGCAATTCATTCGTCAAAAACATCATCGTTTTATCGACAAAATCAGAATAATTTTTTAAATGTTTATCCGTTGAAAATTTTCTATAACGACTTTTAAATTCATGAGCAATAAAATCGCCTAATACAAGCACGGATTTAACATGCTCTTTTTCCGCAATTTGTTTTGCATTATCTAACGATGCGTGAAGCAAAGGGTAACTAGTATCTTGCCAATATTGCTGCTTAAACCCTTGTTGTGCCGTTTGTAATACACTCTGCCATTCTGTCGCTGGCAAATGCCTTAATGTTTCAATGACAGGACAAGGTTGAGAATGGCATGACAAAAAGGGATCAAAATGAATATCGGCTAATGTTAAAAAAGACTGCGTTTGCGCTGCAAACACATTGAATGAAACAAGGAGGAATAAAAGTGAAAAATATCGAAAGAACAACTTACGAAAAAATAAATTATTTAACTTATTCATTTTCAATTTATTCATTGTGTCAACCGGCATTCAGAAATTTTCGACTCCACTAGCAACTCCCTTGCTTCTCACCAAAATCTAATGATTTTATGATATCTAAATGCCGGTTTCCACATGCAACCACTAAAATACTCTCATCAGTTCCAATGTAACATAAAGAAACCGATGAATTATTAAATCTATCCCAGTGAATTAACTATTAATTATGAAAACAAATGGTTATGAGAATTGCCTGTAAATAAGACTCGCTATGGTTAACGAGACAATGCCAAGAAAAACCGGTCGAATCAATGTTACGCCTTTTTTAACCGCAAGATTAGCGCCTACTTGACCGCCTAAAAACGATCCTAATGCCATGGTTATTGCATAATGATAATCAATATTACCGCCAATCGCGAAGCAAATGGTTGCAACCAGATTACTATTCAAATTAAAAATTTTTGTATAAGCCGTTGCTTGAATCAGGTTATAGCCCAGAAAAAATGTTAAGGCGAAAACCCAAAATGATCCTGTTCCAGGACCAAAAAAACCATCATAAAACCCTAAACCAAATCCAAAGATGAGATAAAACCACCGCGCTTGCATACGCGGCAACCCTTGTTGTTCCATTTTGCCATGTGGAGAAAAAAGCGTATAAAGTAAAATACCTAAAAGTAAAAATGGCGAGATCAATTGCAAAAAATGCGAACTTAAAGATTGTGTCGCAATCGAACCTAATGCAGCGCCTATCAATCCAGCAAACACGCCTTCATAGACAGCACTCAGAGAAATGAATCCATGACGATAATAGCGGCCTGCCGCCATAAAGGTACCAATCGTTCCTTGTAATTTGTTCGTACCCAAAGCAAGATGAGGTGGAATGCCTATGCTTAATAAAACAGGTAAACTAATTAAACCACCGCCACCTGCAATCGCATCAACAGTGCCCGAAACAAAACCTACACAAAATAAGAAAATGAAAATCATAGATAGTCTTGCAAAAACGTAGGAACACGTTCCTCTAACCAATATTGCGGACGCCAAGGATATTTACCTGAAACAAATCCCACATGACCGCCGTTATCTGAAATTTCTAATTTCACACAAGGAGAAACATCTTCATCACTCGGGATCATATCTTCCGTCATAAAAGGATCGTCTTTTGCATGCACAATAAGCGTTGGCACTTTAATTGATCGCAAATATCGGCCGCAACTGGTCACCGTATAATATTCATCCACGCTCCCAAAACCATGGACCGGTACAGTGTAATGATGATCAAAATCCCGTATGGTTTGCACTTCTGCCAATAAAGAAACATCAAATGGAGAATGAATATGCGAAAATTTTGTCAATAAACGCCTGCGCGCACATTTTAATAAATACCATTGATAAAATCGCGAAAATCCATGTTGGATACGTTTTGATGCACTGTGTAAATCAAAAGGAACAGAAATCGCTGCCGCCACTTTAAGCGGATTCTGCATGCCTGTTTCACCTAACCACTTCAGTAAGATATTACCGCCTAATGAATACCCAATAGCAGCAATTGGCACCTCAGGTTGACGTTCAAGCAAATGATTAACCACAAAAGCAAGATCACCCGTATCACCAGAATGATAGCCTCTCGGTAAACGATTAGGCTCACCACTACAGCCCCGAAAATGCATAAAAACACCCCGCCAGCCCTTATCGACAGCAGCACGCAGCATTCCTTTTGCATAATGGGATTCAATAGAACCCTCAAACCCATGCAGCACTAAAACGATGGGCCCTGAACGATCGGGATAAATCCAATCAATATCAATAAAATCATGATCAGGTAATTCTAGGCGTTCTCGTGTGAGGGGCAAATCTTTTATCGGGGAACGAAAGACAGACGGCCACAAGGTCTGTAAATGAGAATTTGGCAGCCACCACGCTGGTTTAAATTCATTTCCTGGCATGACCTTCCTTATATCAAATCACATGACATCAATTGTAATATTATAACCAAATCACACCTCTTATGAAAAGAATACCTAGAAAATTGCCTTAAATCCATGCACAATTGTGCGCCTGTGAAGACTAACAATAAGAGGGCCTTAACTTGTTTATCAAAAAAACCATGTTCTTATTTATTCTCCTCAGTATTTTTCTTGGCATACTCTGTGGCATATTTTTTCCGAAAGAAACCATTACGATCAGCTGGATAGGTCAATTATTTATTAATTTATTAAAATTGATTGTACTGCCTCTCATTTTCTGTGCCCTGGTCAGCGCCATTACCTCGCTTGGCGGAATAAAACAATTAGGCTCTATCGGCTTTTATACGCTGAGCTATGTGATAATCAGCGTCTCCATCGCTGTCATCATTGGTTTAATTTTATTGAATGTATTCAAACCAGGTGTTGGGTTGCCATCTAGTTTAATCTTAGCAAACGCCTCCCCCCTTGATCTCAAACCGGTTCCTTTTTCTTCCTATTTATTATCTTTATTTCCCCCTAATATTGTAGAAGCGGCAGCAAAATATGAAATCATGCCCATCGTATTTTTCAGCATTGTCTTTTCAATCGGATGTATTTCTGTTGGACAAACCGCTGTTCCTGTCATTCACTTTTTTGTCGGCTTACGCGATGTTTTAATTAAAATGATTATTTGGTTAATGTATCTCACACCGATTGGATTATTTTCTTTACTGGGTACTGCTGTCGCAGAAGCTTCTATTCAACATTTATTAGTCAAAAGTTTAAATGGAATGTTAGTTTTTATTTTTATTTTCTTAGCCGGTTTATTTTTTCAAATATTATGGCAATTTGCCATTGTTATTTTGATTGGAAAACGTAGTCCCAAACAATTTATTACCTCTGCCTCAAATGCATTGATTACCGCTTTTGCAACTTCAAGCTCGATGGCCACCTTACCTGTCACCATGATTGTGGCAAAAGAACAAGGTATTGATGATGATGTTGCACGCTTTGTTTTACCGCTTGCGACAACCATTAATCTTGCAGGCACTGCCATGTATGAAGCTGTTTCAGCCTTGTTCTTTTGTCAAATACTGGGAATGAATCTTTCGATTCCTTCACAAATTGGTGTATTTATCACAGCTATTTTAGCGGGAATGGGCGCAACAGGCATTCCTGAGGGCGGCTTAGTCACCATGGTCATGGTCTTACGCAATGTCAGTATACCAACATCCGCCATCGGCATACTCTTGCCATTTGATCGCATTCTCGATCGTTTTCGCACAATGACTAACGTGTGGGGAGATTTAGTCTGCGCGATGACAGTTGATCATTTCCAACAACGCAAGAAAAAACTGTAACGTTCACGTCACAACCGAAAGCACACGAACCTGCATGACACCTTGAATTGCAGCAAGTTGCTTTAACACTTGAATGGGAACATCGTTATTAATATCAATTAAGGTATAGGCGATGTCATTACGTGATTGATTTAATAAACCCACAATATTTAATTTTGCACTTGCTAAAACAGAAGAAATTTGTGCCACCATATTTGGTATATTCGCATTCACAATAGCTAAACGTGTTACTCCCGTTAAAGCAGGAGCTTCTACCGTCGGAAAATTAACTGAATTGGTAATCGTTCCTAATTCAAGAAATTGACGAATTTGATTTGCAATCATCATCGCACAATTTTCTTCCGCTTCACGTGTTGAGGCGCCTAAATGAGGTAAGTTAATTACTGCTGGATGTTGCATTAATTCTGCAGAAGGAAAATCCGTGACATAACAAGATACTTTCTTTTCTTTTAGTGCATCTAATAAAGCTTGTGTTTCAATGATCCCATCACGCGCAAAATTTAATAATACCACACCCGTTTTCATACATTGAAAACGAGAATGATTAATCATATTTTTAGTCAACTCCGTTAATGGAACATGGAAACTCACAAAATCAGCTTCCATTAATAAATCATCAATACTATGCATTTGTTTAACTTGTGATGATAATTCCCAAGCACGATGGACCGTAATCGTTGGATCATATCCAATCACTTGCATTCCTAAATGAATAGCAGCATTAGCCACTTTAACGCCTACACTGCCAAGACCAATCACACCTAATGTTTTTCCCATTAATTCAATACCAACAAATTGCTTTTTATTTTTTTCAATTTCTTCATGCAAGTTGCGTGAATCTTGTTTTAACGTATTAACATATTGCCATGCTTGACAAATATGGCGGCTCGCTAACAACATTCCCCCTATGACTAATTCGCGTACAGCATTAGCATTAGCGCCTGGTGTATTAAAAACGGGAATACCGCGCTCAGTTAAAGCAGCAACAGGAATATTATTTGTCCCTGCGCCTGCACGTCCAACTGCTTTAACAGAAGAAGGAAGGGTCGTTTGATGCAGGTCATATGAACGAAGTAAAATAACATCGGGCTCATCGAAAGAAGAACTGACTTCATATTTGTCGTGGGGAAATTGATTTAATCCCGTGGACGAAATAGTATTTAAGGTTTGTATCTTGAACATGGTAGACACCTATGTATGATTATTATAACAACGACGGAATTTTAATTTCTTTAAAGAGGTAATAGTATGACTGAACGAGATTGGCAATTGCAAACACCTATTTCTGCCGTTGTATTTGACTGCGATGGCACCTTAACCACCATCGAAGGCGTCAATGAATTAGCCAAACATCATCATGTTTATGATGCGGTTGAAGCCATGACAACAGAAGCCATGGGACAAACAGGCATCAACCCTGCCCTTTATGAAAAACGATTACAACTCATACAACCTAGTCAACAACAAATTCAACAATTGGCCGAACAATATATAAAACATCGTACGCCAGACAGTGAAATTGTTATTCAAATTTTACAACGATTAAATAAAAAAATTTTTCTTCTTTCTGCTGGCATGAATCCAGCTGTGAGTTTATTCGGTGAAATGTTACGCATTCCCCCTTCACATATTTATGCCGTGAATTTATTTTTTGATGAACAGGGTCGTTACCTCGATTTTGACCATGATTCTCCGCTGATTCATAATAATGGCAAACGAGAAATTGTGTACGATTTACAGCATCAATATCCTCATCTCCTTCATATTGGTGATGGATTAAATGATTTTTCTACACATGATATTGTGACAAGATTTATTGGTTACGGCGGCGTTTATTTTCGTGAGAATTTAAAATCACAATGTCAATATTATATTGAAACATTATCACTTTCACCTATTCTCCCGCTATGCTTAACGGCAGATGAACATCAACAGTTAACAAAAGAAGAAAACCAAGTTTATCAAAAAGGGATGTTAGCGATTGAGGAACAGCGAGTAAAAGTAGGTTAATAACTCATGTTACGCAACATTGCCATTTTAAGTCAGCTTGTCATCCTGAGCGCAGCGAAGGATCACTAACAAATGTCATAAGCGTATTTTAGTGATCCTTCGCTGCGCTCAGGATGACAACACTGCGTAAGGTGAGTTAATAATTTCAAAATTATCTGCTAGTTAGACGTCATTTAAAAAATAAAAAAAATTCAGGCGTATAATAAAAGAAAGAGACACACACAAAAGGAGAAGATGATATGAAAATACGTCTTTGTCTAATCATCTGTTGTTTGGGTATGCTAACAGGATGCGCAAGTTATTATGGCGGCAATGATTGCTGTTCTGGCTGTGGTGGTTGTCGTACTTATGATTCACAATGCGGCAGACCAAGCTGTACAGACAATTGTGGTTTGAGTGGATACGCTGAATCATATCCGACAAGCTGTTTATAAAAAAACCCGCATAACTAAGCTGCTATTTGAAAGGGTTGTATTGCATTATTTTATCTATAAAAGATAAATCTTGAGTCGTTGTTTGTTGGGATAATCGTTGTGCTGCTTCTTTAGCTTTTTCGTAATTTGAACGAGTCAAATTTAAGGTTTGAAAAAATTTAATTCCTATGCAATCAATTACGTCTTGAGGAAGAGAATTAGGATGTTTATTTAAACCCGATCGAAATAAATAAAAACGTCTATAATAAGGAAATAATTTGTCATTAACTACTTTGTAATAAGGATTCGTTCTGATTTGATTAATACTCATGCCAGCAAAAACGGTAGGACACCTAAATAAAATTGCCATGGCAGAAAATTTATTATGAGAATAAGCAAACTCGATAAGTTTTACTTTTCGACGTTTAGGGTTAGTATCTGAGCGACTTGTGGGAGGGGTATAATAAACATCTTTTATTGGATTTACTTTAGGATGTTTTATTAATAATTCGAGTATATCAATTCTATCATCCAGACAGCAATCAATAAAAGCATCATAATGATTATTAGCTGTGGGATCTACCTTAGGGTGCTTCATTAAACATTTTACGATTTCAAAATCGCCCCTGCGTGCGGCAGTACTAATAGGATTATTTCTATAAATAGTCGGATCAATATTTTCAATTTTTAACAAGCGCTGCACAATGAAAGTATGTCCATTACGACAAGCTTCAACAAGTGCTTTATTAACCGGAAAAGACTCAATATTGTTTTCCTCATCCATATTACTAAGCCCGTCAATATTTTTTGGTGATGTATTAACAATGAAAAGGCCTTCTTTTTCATAATATTCTAATAAAAATTCAAGTATTTCTAAACGACCTAATTTTGCGGCTTGTATCAACGCTACATCATCATAAGCATTTAATTTTTCTTTTTTACCTGCAAAATATTTGATAGCATCTAAATCATTAACTTCAACCATATCTTTTAAGAGATGTTTAGATAATTCAATTCCACCATATTGCAGTAACCTTTTATAAATTTCCGTTTGCTTAGTTTGTGCTGCAATATGAATCAAAGAAGACTCACTCTGTATTTGATTCATATCTACCCCTATTTTAATGAAATATTCAATAATCGCCAGATGATCAAAATAGACTGCTATTTTTTGTGGAAGAAAATTTTCCCCAATGGGATTAGGGCGGTACTTCTCACTAATTCCTTCAAGTAAATATTTTATAAAAGGCAAATCTCCTTTACATATCATTAATTTATATAAAATATAATTTTCATCGATAGAAGTTAATATTCTATCATCTCGTAATAAGTACTGAACTGTATCTGTATCATCCGTTATCAATGCCTTTTGTAATTGTCTAATTAATAAAAATAATTCAAATGGATTACTTGTGCTAGATGTTTTCCTTGTAAAAGTATATGTCTCATCCTTTTTTTTCAGACGTTCAATACCCTCTACATTTTTTACTTCCGCAAAATCATTGCCAGCATACAAATAACAAAGATTTTGAATGGCAACTTGCCTATTCTTAGGTAAATGTTTCAATAAAAGAAACATGATATAACATTTTTCTTGATTAAATGCTCTCTCCAAATCCGATCGGCATGTTGGTGTACTCTCACTAAATATTTTTGATCTATATAACTTTTGATCTTCTTTTAATAAATTAATTGCACTACTGTTGTATGATTCAAGCATATTAACTAGCATCAACGCCATATCAGCAGGAACTAAATCGGGATGGTTACTAAAATTTTTCCAATATAGATCAGTAAAAGCAAACAAATTACCTTGCTCTTGATAAGAATTAGCTTGTTTTCTTAATTGATGTATTTGTTTAAAATACGCATCTGCTACAGTTAAGTGAAAAGGCAGTATCTTGTCTGGTGGATATAGCGCCATCAAACACTTAATGACATCACATAACCCCTCTGAATTTTCACTTTTCACAGCTTGTTGAATTGCTGCAGTTAAAACAGGATCAAATTTAATCCCAGCATTTGCTATGACGCTTAATGCTTGACGACAGTCCTCTTCAAAATAAGGATGAATATCTCGATTAAATATCAATGAAACACACAAATCCACAACACATGCCGTAGGATTTTCAATGGACAAGGCTAAATTGTTTGGTAATTGAAATCTTAACTGGGCCTCATTGAAAGTGATATCTAACGAAAAAAGATATTTAATTAAAATATCAGAATAATTGGAATGACAAGTAGATAAATAATTTAAATACATGCTGCGTAATTTTTCAAAATCATACTGCCATATTTCTTTTTGAGCAACAAAAATAGCAGTTATCATCAATGCTGGCGCTGGAAATATATCCGCACTCTTTAATAACGCTGAAATGAATATATCATAACACACTTTATTTAACTGTTTTTTAAATTCAGCATTTTTAATACTTGCTAATGATATTCTCAACAAATCAATTTTTTGAGATAAGACATTTAATTCTTGCAACGAAAAACTGGCCTGTCTTTCTACTAATTCATTTCGAAAATTAATTATAAAATCAAGAATAAACTCAGATAATTTATCAATAGGACAACATTCCATTGCATATACAGTTGAACTAAGCTGTTCGGCTAAATGATTCGCTATCTCTTGTTTATTTTCTAATGATAATTCGTTATTTAATAATTGATAAAACTCCATTTGAAACTGTTCGAGTTTTTCCGCATGATGTAATTGCGATTCTAGTTCGGAACCTAAAATAATTTGTGGAAATTCTATACCTGATTTTCCACAATTATCAATTAGCCCTGCATGATAAGTCATACCTAATATAAGCCAATGAATCTCGAAAACAGAGGAGCCCCCGAATTTTATGCTGAGCGTTTCCCTAGTTGGTTTCATTTGAATTAATCTATTTATTCGATACAAAAGATGATGCTTAATATCACCATACCTACGTCTATCATCATTATCTATCCCTTCATTGGTATAAAAACAATCAGGGTATAAACGATAATCTTCATCTTTAAATGAATAAGTTTTTCCATTCTTTACCATTACAGCAAGTTGTCCCTGTATTAACTCATATTTTTCAGATATTCCGGAACCAGTTATTTTGATACAAGCTTCAGAGCATTCTCTATGTTGACAATCAATTTTTCCTTTATCATGTAAGCAGTTAACACCAGATATATAAATTACCATTTCATGTAGAGCAATTTGATCTGGATCTGGTTTTATCAAAGAGAATATTATTATGTGTTGAAGGCTTTTTTGAACTGGTTTTGCAAATTTTATTTGATTTCCAATAATCTCTGCGCCCTTATTCAAATATAATTTCTTCCCCTCCTTTTTAATGTTTTTAGTATAATATTCTTCATCACATTCCATTTCATGATAATAGATTGCATCAATTCGATTTATCGCATAAAAAATGTTTACAAAGCTTTCATTTTCACTGAATATATCATTTATAAACGAACCTTGAGAATGACTTAGTTGTAATACATTTTTTCTTGTAAAAATATTAATTCGTTTCAATACTTCTTTTGAATCTTGAAATGAATCTTTTCCTATCACTGGAAGGTTAAAAGGTAATTCATCAGCTGGAAGTCTTTCAACTTTTTCATGCGATAAATTAACTACCATTAAATATATTCCAAAACGATATAGTTTTTTATCTACTGTTAGTTCATTGTTTATTGTAGTTGTAGCTATTTGTTGACTTGATTTCATGCTTGCCTCGTTATGTATTGTTTTTTGGTTTTTTTAAATTTATTTATTATATGCACATAATATGATAAATATCAATACATAGGCTCATAAATTAGCCAATAATTAAATCAGAATGGCTTAATTTTGACCAAAATGGTCACGTCTCTATTTTTGCTAAAACTTATCTAAACTCGTATCATGCAAGATCGCATCTGCATTCATTCGTGCAAGATTTTTTTTGATGCGACGCATGCCCCTAACGACACTTTTTTCACGCGAACTCAATTTAGGATTTAAAACAGTTGTTGCATGATTGATATGATCTAAATAACGAATCAATTCTTCTGAAGCGAGAAATAACATTTTATAATCTTTAGCAATCAATTGCTGATGCATATATTTACCCGCGACTTTATCCCCATCTGAAAAATGTAATTGATGTTGACGCAAGACATCCATTCGATAAAGTGCGCAATGACTGCGTAAATAATAATAATTTTTTCCTACACCCTCAATGCCATGTTGTGTTTTACCTATCGCACGATAATAAATTAATTGTATTTTCCGCTCGATTAATTTCAGTGCAGAACGCCACCATGGTTTTGACTCTAATTTCCAAGAACCAACACCCGCGACTTGAGGATCATGTTCAATATGACTTAATAAAAAAGCGAGCCATCGTGGATCTTTAATTAGTGTATCCGTATGAATGGATAAAACATAAGGTGTCGTCACGCGCTCTAATGCTAAATCTAAGGCACGAGAATGCGATTGTATCGGTGTTTCACCTGGTATTGCTTGTCGTTCAATTAATTCTATCCAAGCTACGGTACGAAGATAATCTAATGAAGCATCTTGTGAATCATTATCAATGACAATCACTTTTGCTTGCGTTAAATCAGTATATTTTCTTATCAAGCGCAAACACAGTTTTGTTAATTCTGCTGTTTTATAATTTGGCACTAAAATGGTGACAAGGGGTTTCATGATTAAAATTCTCGCTCAGGATGACAACCTTTTTAACATGCGTATAATACAGACTCAGTATGGCATAGTACACGAGGCATCCATGAAAGGCATTATTTTAGCTGGTGGATTAGGCACCAGATTATATCCAGCAACACGACCCATGAGTAAGCAATTATTGCCTATTTATGATAAGCCCATGATATATTATGCCATTTCAACCTTGATACAAGCTGGTATCCAAGACATCCTCATCATCACAACACCTCATGAACAAGGCATTTTCCAACAATTATTAAAAGATGGAACACAATGGGGCATTCAATTATCTTATTGTGCTCAAGCAAGTCCTGATGGCATTGCTCAAGCCTTTATCATTGGTGAAAAATTTATCGGCACAGATTCAGTCTGCCTGATTTTAGGTGACAATATTTTTTATGGCGATGGATTAGCTGAAAAAATGAAAAAAGCTGCGCAACAAAAAGACGGGGCGACCATATTCAGTTATTATGTTTCTGACCCCGAACGTTACGGTGTCATTACCTTTGATGAACACAATCAACCCACTGACATCATAGAAAAACCAACAACACCTGTTTCACATTATGCTGTCGTCGGCATTTATTTTTATGATAACGACATCATTAATGTTGCCAAACAATTAAAACCTTCTCATCGTAATGAATTAGAAATCAGCGATGTTAATCGTCATTACCTCAGCCAAAAAAAATTGCGTGTTGAAAAATTAGGACGCGGCACAGCATGGTTAGATACTGGCACACACAAATCCTTATTGGATGCAGCGAATTTCATTTATGTCTTAGAGCAACGACAAGGATTAAAAATTGGTTGTCCCGAAGAAGTTGCTTGGCGTCATGGATTAATCTCAACAAAACAATTAACCCTATTAGCTGAAGCACAAATCAAAAGTGGATATGGTGAATATCTATTAGAATTAACTCGAGTATCAAACACATGACAAAAGTGATCAAAACACCACTCGATGGTTTACTCATTTTACAACCAAAAGTATTTAATGATGATCGCGGTTATTTTTACGAAACATTTCAACAAACGCGTTACAAAGAATTAGGCATACCACCCTTTGTGCAAGATAATCTTTCTCATTCAAAAAAAAATGTTTTACGTGGATTACATTATCAAAAACCTTACGCGCAAGGTAAATTAGTTTGGGTTACACAGGGTAGCGTCTGGGATGTCGCTGTTGATATTCGTCTTAACTCTCCCACCTTTGGAAAATATTTTCATGTGATATTAAGCGATGAAAATCACACGCAATTTTATGTACCCGCTGGTTTTGCGCATGGTTATTGTGTGTTGTCAGATCAAGCAACTTTTAATTATAAATGTACCGATTTTTATTCGCCGTCGTCTGAACATGGCATTGTTTGGAACGATCCTGATCTCAATATTCCCTGGCCAACAACGCAGCCACTTTTGTCACCCAAGGATAAAACCTATCTTTGCTTAAAGGATATTGCGCATGAACAATTATTCACCTCCAACTGAAACACCTCCTATCATCATTACGGGTGGTGATGGTCAGTTAGCTACAGCAATTTACAGACATCCACTTGGTAAAGCATTCCATTTAATTCCTTGTTCACACCATCAATTAGATATTACACAACGCGATTCTATTGTAGCTGCGCTAAAACAATATCAACCACAGCTTGTGATTAACACTGCCGCCTATACTGCCGTTGATCGCGCAGAAAGCGAACGCGAACATGCTGCTCTCATCAATCACTATGGTGCTTTTAATCTTGCGACCATTTGTGAAGAGCTGCATATTCCACTGATTCATCTCTCTACCAATTATATTTTTGATGGCAGACAAGCTAATCCTTACCGTGAAGATGATCAAGCAAATCCTATTAATTATTATGGCGAAACAAAATGGTTAGGCGAAAAAGCGGTGCGAGAACAAGCAGAAAAACATCTTATTTTACGTGTCGGTGGTTTGTTTGGTGAATATGGACATAATTTTTTGAAAACGATTTTACGATTAGCGACAGATAAAACTGAATTGCGTATGGTGACAGATCAATTGGTTAATCCGACTTATACAGGTGATATTGCATACGCGATTTTAACACTAGCAAAAAATTTGCATACCTGGGGAACTTATCATTTTGTCGATTCACCTGCTTGTTCATGGTATGAATTTACCTTGGCCATTCTGGATGAAACAAAAAATCGTGTCACTTCCATGACACTTGAAACAATCACCCCTGTTGCAACAATGGATTATCCCACGAAAGCCATGCGGCCATTAAATGGTGTATTAGATAGCAATAAAATCATGCAGGATTATCAGATTAATCCAGCTGAGTGGCGATTAGCATTAAAGACGATTATTTAGGAACCATCATGTCATACCAACCACAATACATGCTCGTCACTGGCGGCGCCGGATTTATTGGCTCGAATTTTATTCGTCATGTCCTAGCACATTATCCCGATATTCATCTTATCAATTTAGACAAATTAACTTATGCCGGCTCTCTTGATCATATTAAAGATATTACTGATCACGAAAGACATCATTTTATTTGCGGTGACATTGGAGATGCCAAATTAGTACGTCATGTATTACAACATCATCATATTGATACCATCGTACATTTTGCCGCTGAAAGTCACGTTGATCGTTCTATTGATAAACCCGCTGCCTTTATAGAAACCAATTTAGTAGGCACTTTTATGTTATTAGAATCAGCGAGACATCATTGGTTCGAGGTAGAAAAACGTGTCCCTGCGCATTGTCGTTTTCATCATATTTCAACAGATGAAGTATTTGGATCATTAACAAGTGATATGCCGGCTTTTAAAGAAACAACAGCGTATCAACCACGCTCACCTTATTCTGCAACAAAAGCAGGATCCGACCATTTAGTTCAAGCGTATTATCATACTTATGGATTACCGATCACGATTTCAAATTGCTCTAATAATTACGGTCCCTATCAACATCCTGAAAAATTTATTCCTACCATTGTGAATGCTTGCTTAAAGCAACAACCTATTCCGCTTTATGGTCATGGTAAAAATATTCGTGATTGGTTATACGTTGAAGATCATTGTCGCGGCATTATGATGATTATGCAAAATGGAAAAATTGGTGAAAGTTACAATCTGGGCGGTCATTGTGAAAAAGAAAATCTAGCAGTAGCAGAATATATTTGCAAAGAAATGGATAAACGATATCCCCAGCACGCACCACATAAAACATTAATCACGCATGTCACAGATAGAGCTGGCCATGACTTTAGATATGCTATTGATACCAGCAAAATTGAAGCTGAATTAGGCTGGAAACCGCTAGAGAGTTTTGAGACTGGCATTCAAAAAACAATAGCGTTTTATGAATAACGAGGTATCAGCTCAACCCGTCATTGCGAGACCGGGGTGAACTATTGCAAACGGGAACGTTTATAATTTTTAGTTGAATCGTTATCTTCGTGATGACGTTTATGTGAAGTTATTAAAAGACTCGCTTTTTCATATGATTCTTCGTCTTGTACTAATTCAAATGATTTGTTTATCCGAAACTTAGTCCCTTCTATTTGACAATTGAAAGTAGTTTTATTTAATTCTAACGCATAAATAAGATTACCTAAATGAGTCAACATTAATTGTTTACTTTTGATTGAAATATCAGTTTTCATATCAATGGTTGATGGAATTTCAAACATTAAATCACGAAGCTGATTGTGATATTGCGCAATTACTTCAACAGCTGTATAAAATTTATCTATCGTTGATAAGGCACTATCAAGTTTAACCTTTTTCAATTGACCAAGTAACTCATTAACTAAACCAGAAATAGCATTACACCCAAAGAAAGAAAATGATTGATACTGCGATTTATTTTGTTGCAACAATGCAAATTTTTCATCCAAGAAATGAAAAATATATTTCATTAAAATATCATATTTTAATTTAAGCCACTTAATGACATTGTTAGCATGATCAGAATCATAATGAAACCCCATATCTTCTATCGCCTGATGACAACGATCTCCAATTAAATGAATAGGCATAACGAAACGATCATCTGATTTAAATAATAATGCCGGGGCTTTATTTACAAGACATTGCACCAATACCACATCACCAATATTAACCGCAAAGTGTAAACTATTTTGGCCATTATAATGTGAAAAATTATCTCTACGATTATAGCCATGACATACGCCACTTACATCAATATCAGGCTGCTTCAATACAAAATAAACAATAGATAAAAATTTTACTTTATTTTCTGGTTTATTTAAAACATTAGCGAGCGACAAAGTAAGTAAAGTAAAACCGTGATGACATTTGTAATTCAACGGCCTAGCATCATATTGCAATAACATCTCGACAATATTAAAATGCCCTGCCTCTGCTGCTTCATGAACAGGACAAAATTCTTTGTCTAACGATGCTAAAGCCGCGTCAGGTTTTTTCTTGAGAAAAAAATCCATTGTTTCAACATCACCATTTCTAGCCACCCAATATAACGCAGATTTTTGATCCACGGTTTCATTTATTTGAATACCCTCTTGTGTTAATAAATATCGGATAATGGACGATTTATTACGCATAGCCGCCTTAATAAGCGGCGTTCTTTGCGATTTTGTTTTTTGATTTAATAAATCTCGATTTTTTTGTATGCAAATTTTCACTAATTTAAGATTATCTTCTTCGATAGCATAATAAATTACAGTTCTTTCAAAATGGTCCCGTAACGTGATATCAGCATTTTTTTTAAGAAGCAACTTAATAACTTTTTTATTACCATTACGTGCCGCAAGCATTAAAGGTGTTGATTTATCATGCTCAAGCTTTTGATTAATTAATAATGGACCTCGTTTAATTAATTCTTTTACATGATCATAAAGTCCTTCAGAGACCGCCAAATGCAAAGGGAGCATGTTACCGTTTCGAATAGGTTCATTAACTTTATAACCAGCATTAAAATATTTTTTCATTTCGCCTACCGGCATATGAAGATAAATGGCCCAATAGAGAAAAGTTCTTTTTTGTGTATCTTTAGTAAACGAAGTTTCATCTTGTGTAATACATTCATAAAAATAATCTAAGACGAGTTGGTGACCTAATTTTTTGGCCCAACAGACCATGGTATAATGATGAATATCTTTTTTTTCATTCAAAAGTAATTTAATAATTTTTTTCCGATCAATTTTTTTTAAAGCAACAATGTGATTTGCTTTCACCCATGAAAAAATATATTTTTCATCTTGACTAAACCTATCGTACTGCCATTCATAATTCGTCAGATATTCGTCGCGCCAAGTTTCATTCGCATCATACTCAATTTGTTGACGAAGATGAGGAAAATCTTGCTCATTTTTTTCTTTCCAAAAAAACATAGGAAAATCATTTATCACATTATTCCGCATGGAATGACTGGTACTCATCAATGCTTGCAAATCGATATGAACGAGATGCTTGCAAACTTCATATTGTAGTGTTATCTCTAATTGCAACATGAATTTGAATTGATTTAATTCGGTATTATTTGGCTTTGATTCTGGTTTTATTTCTGGTTCTAATTCTGATTTTTGATTCGTTCGTTCTAACATAAATGGATGCCAATTAACCTTGTACTCAAGCCCGTCGTCCCGCGGCTTGTCCGCGGGATCCAGAATAATCAATAAAAGTCGTATAGTTTCCCTGGATCCCGCGGACAAGCCGCGGGACGACGGGGCTGAGTATAATGACAAGCCGCGGGACGACGGGGCTGAGTATAATGACAAGCCGCGGGACGACAGGTCTGAATGTAACGTCTCTCATTTTTAATATTCACTCCATAAATTAGCGACTATTTCACCTTGATCTTGAAAAATATTCAACAAATCATTAATCGATTGAATATCAAAATGATTAACCACAAGATGAAATGCCAACAAATGATGATGTTTTGTTAAAATATAACCCGCCAATGCTTGTCCTTTAACAGTAATAACACCATCATGTCCTTGCAAAAAAGTACCCGGCTTGACATAGACATGGCCAGCAGCGCCACGTAGTGCCGGTTGAGATTCAAAATTTTTAACAAATGCCACTGAACCATCTACTGCTAAAATAGGAAATGCTTGATAAAAAGATTTAAACGAAGGTGTTTTAAACATGATTTGCAACCAATCTGTTACCGTTTTACCGGTTGCACTGGTTTCCGCACCGCCGCTACCGTCAACAAAATGAAAACCAGAAGGGGATATACCATATTTATGCTGCAAAACATCTTTTTCTATTTTCAAACTATCTTGCATATTATTCACACCATGTGTTTTACCAAACAACACAAGGCTAGTATCTGCACCAATGTTATAACTCACTTTTAGAACAAGCTTAGCGTAATCTGAATATGGAAGCGAAGTCAAAGAAGTAATAGCATTCGACTCATTATAAAAAGCGGAATTTTTTAATAACTTGGTAGGATTGTCTTGCACGATCACATGATCAACTTTGACCCCCGCTTCTCGCAATGCTTCAATCAATACAATACGCGCATAATTCGCTGGTTTTGAAATACGAAATGTTTGAATCAATGGATAACGTTGCGTTAATGGTGGGACAAAATTCACAGGCAAATTATTTTTAATCTCACCATGACAATACCATTGCCCATAACAATCAGGAATGACCGGTTGAAGTTCAAGTGTATAAGCATCATTTGCTCTAACGGTTTTGAGATGATTAACAACATGAAAAGCAGCAGAATGCGGCCGCCAATCGACTAATGCATTTTGATTAACTTTACCCGGATTAATGATGACATCGACAACATCATCATTCACAAAAATAGGACTGACTTTAAATTCTCCGCGAAAATCAAATGGCTCAAACAAACGATCATCAATGATGACTTCGCCACTAATTTTATTGATGCCTGCTTTTTTCACTCGTCTGGCCAATTGTTTATATCCCGCTAAAGGATCGGGTTTGGTAAGTTCTGAATTACCTAATGCATCAGAATAATTATGATCGAAATCTGTGATGGCAATACTACCATTTGGGTTTGTTCTGCCACCCATAGTTAAATCACCTGATGCAATTAACACTAAATTACCTTTTAATTCTCCATTAACGACTTCACCATCGCGATGCACTGTTGTAATTGACCGATGTTGCGGCCCCACTGCATCCATTAATTCACCCACAGAAAAAATTTTACGGACAGAACCAATAAAAAATGATTGGTTAGAATTTTGGTCAATGAGAACTTGATTTGTTGTCAAATCAACGACGCGTAATCCCCATGTTGCTTGTTTGTAGATGGGTTTATGCATGATGCGTTGAATGTATTGTTGACGGTTCTGTTGGGAGTTTTGTTGTGTGGTTTGTTGAGCATTAAAAGAATTTGTTTTGTCCCTAGCATACAATGACATAGCTGATAATAAAGTTAAAACAAAAAAAAGTGAAAATCCAATTAATTTTTTAAGTTCCATATAAATCATCCTATTCAATAAAAATTAATATTTGATAATTAAAATAAATGACATTAATTTAAAAAAATAAAGCTTAATCAGGAAGCCTTCCCCCACCGGAGGAAGGTGCCGAAGGCGGATGGGGGAATATTAATGCACTCTGTCTCATCCTTTCAAAAATAACATAATTCCCTTCTAATACCCGTAAATCCATTATCTCAGGCAAACTTACCCAGCGTAACACTTGCCCTTCTTTGCTTTGAGGCTCACCTTTAAACGCTGTCACCAACCAAACATGTAATCGCACTATTTTATCAGGATACGCATGCTCATGCTCAAACCACATTTCTGCGTTAACAACTTCTATCCCCAATTCTTCAAATAATTCTCGCTTGAGCGCCGCTTCACTGGATTCATTTTTTTCGATTTTTCCACCAGGAAATTCCCAATATCCACTATAAGGTCTTCCTACTGGACGCTCGGCAATCAAAAAAGTATCCCTACACTGTAGGATGCCAATCACCACTTGAACGCATTTTTTGCTAGTCACAAACGACCCTACATTCGTCATTGCGAGTCCAGCGTTTTTTGCTGGGCGTGGCAATCCATAAAATACTAACCATCTAAACGCCCATGGCATTGCTTATATTTTTTCCCCGAACCACAAGGACAGGGATCATTTCGGCCAACTTTCGGTGTTTGTCTCACAAAAGGTTGAGATTGATGTCGCTGTTGTTCTGGCTCATCATTGACTGCCATCGCTGTTTCTTCTAGTGCATCAACTGCAGCATGCTTAAATTCCATGCGATGTAAATTGATAGGTTGGGCCATTTGATTAGTCGGTATTTCAGCAGCCTGTTCCATCTGTACTTCAAATTTACTTAATGCTGAAACCACTTCATAATTAATTTTATCTAATAAACGTGAAAACATTTCGAATGATTCTCGTTTATATTCTTGTTTCGGATTTTTTTGTGCATAACCACGCAAATGAATACCTTGTCTTAAGTAATCCATTGCCGCTAAATGTTCACGCCATGAAATATCTAATGTTTGCAACATCACACTTTTTTCAAATTGACGCATAATCTCATCGCCAATTTTTGTTCTTTTCTGCTGATATGCTTCTTTACATGCTTTAAAAATACGTTCACGCAAATGATCTTCATCCATGGCTTGATCTTCTTTGAGCCATGACTCAACTGGCAATTGCAAATTGAAATCACGTTGCAAACACTCTTGTAACCCTTCCACATTCCATTCTTCTTCCATGCTTTGAGGTGGAATATATAAATTAATTGCTTGATCAACTGTATTTTGCATGATGTCAATCATTGTTTCTGCAATGGAATCTGCTGTGAGTAATTCATCACGTTGTGCGTAAATTACTTTACGTTGTTCATTTGCCACATCATCATATTCTAATAATTGTTTACGAATATCAAAATTATAAGCTTCCACTTTACGTTGTGCATTTTCAATCGTACGCGAAAGCATGCGTGATTCTAAAGCTGTTCCTTTTTCCATTCCAATACGTTGCATCAAGGCATTTAATCTTTCACCGCCAAAAATACGCAGCAAATTATCATGCAAAGATAAATAAAAACGCGATTTACCGGGATCGCCTTGACGACCAGAACGTCCTCGCAATTGATTATCAATGCGGCGTGATTCATGACGTTCAGTACCAAGCACATATAATCCGCCTGATTTCACCACAGCATCATGACGCGCTTGCCATGCTATTTTTCGTTGTGCTTTTTCTTCTTCTGTTGGATTTTCTAATGATTTTAATTCAGCTTCCAAGTTACCACCCAAAACAATATCCGTTCCTCGACCTGCCATATTGGTAGCAATCGTCACGCCACCAGGCCGCCCCGCTTCTGCTACAATTTGTGCTTCTTTTTCATGAAATTTTGCATTTAAAACTTGATGAGGAATATGTTCACGCTTTAATAAATCAGATAAATGTTCAGAGGCTTCGATAGAAGCCGTTCCCACTAAAATAGGCTGACCTGTTGCATATACCGCTTTAATATCATCTACAATTGCCGCAAATTTTTCTTCTGAAGACATGTAAACAAAATCAGAATGATCAGCACGTATCATGGGTTTATGCGTTGGAATCACGACAACTTCTAATCCATAAATTTGTTGGAATTCGTATGCTTCTGTATCTGCGGTTCCTGTCATCCCCGCTAATTTTTGATAGAGACGAAAATAATTTTGGAATGTGATAGAAGCGAGTGTTTGATTTTCTTGATTGATTTTTACTTTTTCTTTTGCTTCTATTGCTTGGTGCAAGCCTTCTGACCAACGTCTGCCAGGCATGGTGCGACCTGTGTGTTCGTCTACAATCACGACTTCACCATTTTTAACGATATATTCAACATCACGATGAAATAAAGTATGTGCACGTAATGCTGCATTGATATGATGCATCAGCATGATATTTTGCGTGTCATATAAACTTTCACCTTCACGCAATAGTCCCGATTGTACTAATAATTCTTCTACATGTTGATGCCCTTCTTCTGTCAAAAAGGCTTGCTTAGATTTTTCTTCTAAACTGTAATCACCAGGGCCTTCTTTTTCCGTCTGTTTTGTTAATTGTGGAATGATATTATCTATTCTCACATACAAATCGACGCTATCTTCTGCCGCACCCGAAATAATTAAAGGCGTTCGAGCTTCATCAATCAAAATAGAATCGACTTCATCGACAATGGCATAATACAATCCGCGCTGTGCTTTATCTTTCCAAGCAAACACCATATTATCGCGCAGATAATCAAAACCAAATTCATTGTTCGTGCCATAAGTAATATCGGCAGCATACGCTTTTTGTTTTTCTTCTTGGGTGAGACCATGCAAATTAATATCGACAGTTAATCCTAAAAATTCATACAAAGGACGCATCCACTCAGCATCGCGTTTAGCTAAGTAATCATTCACTGTGACAATGTGAACACCTTTGGCCGGCAAGGCATTGAGATATGTAGAAAGCGTAGACATTAAGGTTTTACCTTCACCTGTGCGCATTTCCGCGATATTACCGCCATGTAAAACCATACCACCGATCAATTGCACATCAAAATGGCGCATGCCTAAGGTACGTTTTGAGGCTTCTCGTACGACAGCAAAAGCATCGGTCAAAAGGTCATCTAATGTTTCACCTTGATTTAGGCGATTGCGAAATTCTACTGTTTTAGCACGTAAGGCCTCATCTGAGAGTGATTCCATCGCAGGCTCAAGTGCATTAATAATGTCCACTCTTTTCCATAATTTACGCAACACACGTTGATTGCGGTTACCAAATACTATTGTAAAAATGCGAGTTAGCATGTCAAAATCATCTTCTTATCAATAAAAAGTCAATGGAAAACATTACCTTGTCTAGCAAAAAAGTCAAATTAAGTTTGAGGTGACAAGATTAAGATATGGGCAAATTTAGGAAAATAAACCTTATGGATGATAAAAATCTCCAGAGCTTGTCGTTATACGCAGACCTGTCGTCCCGCGGCTTGTCCGCGGGATCCAGTGAATGTATAAAAATTTTACTCATTATTTTCTGGATCCCGCGGACAAGCCGCGGGACGACAGGTCTGCGTATAACTAAAATTTAACTAAAACTAAAAGGACATCTAAATAATGGAAACAAAAAAAATCAGTCATTATCTCGATTCCTCAGATCGTGACTTGCAATATATTTTCAAAAAAGCAGCGCATTTAAAAGAATTAAATGCACGAATCACGCCATTACTTCCCGCCAACATAAGACCTTATTGCCAGATAGCCAATATCAACCAAGACACCTTAATTTTATTATGCGCTAATGCCTCTGTTGCAACACAATTACGATTTTCTTCGCCAGAATTAATCAAACAATTTAATCAACTCTCTACGCTATCGATGATTAAAAAAATAGAATATCTCGTCAGGCCCGTTACCACCCCTCCTGATATGACACCGCAAGAAAATATGGATTTACTTTCAAAAGAAACAGCGCAAACAATTCAAGAAATAGCGGATGCTTTATCAGATCCAGATTTAAAGGCAGTCATGGAAAAAATTGCAACTCGAGTGAAAGAATAAAAAATCCCAAACATCCGCACAATTGCGTCACAATCATATAGCTGTGAGTAGATTAAACATAAACGTTCAAGTGATTGTCATCCTGAGCGTAGCGAAGGATCACTAAAATACGTCATGATACTTGCTTAGTGATCCTTCGCTACGCTCAGGATGACAATCACTTGAACGTTTATTAATATGTTAATGTGCGTGTTTGGTATGATGTTTAAGTTTTTTAGATCCCAAAGGATGCATTAAATAATGGTCAATACCCATCTCTATTTTTTCATATATGCCAAAACCAACTCGCTCCATCATATCTAACAACATTTCAGCACTAAATAAATCGATACGATAATTCATCAAATTACTCATCCTAGATGGTGTCACACCCAATTTATGAGCAGCTTCAACCTGTGTAAAACCTCTACTTTTAACGTATTTAATTAAAGAAGTCATCAAATAAGACTTAAATTGAAGTTTTCTCGCTTCCTGCTTTTCAAAGCCAACATCTTCAAATAGGTTACCTTCACTTTCAATAAATTCAATCTTGTCTGTCATATTTTTTCTCCTTACGATAATGCAGCAAAGCTTTATAACGTGAAACACCTAAATCGAGATCTTTTTTATTTGTTTGCTGCGTCTTTTTAACAAACGCATGAAGCACATAAACTGCTTCATTAAATTTGGCCACGTAAAATACACGATACTGACGATCTATTTTCAATCTTAATTCGTAACAACCCGCGCCTACGGTTGTCATATATTTAAATTCTTTTGGGCTGAGCGCTACCCCCGCACTTATTACTGTCAGTGCCGTCATCATTCGCTGCCGTGCTTTTACGGGAAAAGATTGAATATCTTTCTGCACGCTTCCTACATAAATGACTTTTTTCATTGTTAACATAAATTATAAGCTCTTAATATTAATTGTCAATACTTGTAACAAGTAAAATAGTAAGTATTTAACCTGTTAATTTTTTAGATGTTATTGATTTAATATAGCTGGTGCTTGAAAAATAAATAATAATGCGCTTTATCTTTTAAAAGATGTAATAAAAGAATGAGTATTTATGCTTCAACTAACAGAGGTCTCAGATAAGAAATCGGAGCGGTTTTGGTGTCTTCGAAAGTCACATATTCCCACGCAGTTTGATCGGCCAATAAATGCCGCAATATTTTATTATTTAGGCCATGTCCTGATTTATAGCCCGTATAAGCGCCAATCAAACTAGAGCCTAATAAATATAAATCGCCAACTGCATCAAGAATTTTATGTTTAACAAATTCATTTTCATAACGCAATCCATCTTCATTAAGAATACGATATTCATCGATCGCAATTGCATTATCTAAACTTGCACCGCGTGCTAAATTCATCGCTTGTAATTTTTCAAAATCAGCCATAAAGCCAAATGTGCGTGCACGGCTAACTTCTTTTACATAAGAAAGACTAGAAAAATCTAATGTCGCTGTTTTGGATTGTGATTTAAAAAGGGGATGATCAAAATCAATGGTAAACGTCACTTTAAATCCATTAAAAGGTTCAAAAGCAGCCCATTTATCACCATCAGTAATTTTTAATTTACGTTTAATACGAATAAATCGCTTAGGAGCTGATTGTTCTTCAATGCCAGCAGATTGAATAAGAAAAACAAAGGGGCCAGCACTACCATCCATAATGGGTATTTCAGAAGCAGTCACATCAACATAAGCATTATCAATACCCAAGCCAGCAAAGGCGGAAAGTAAATGCTCAACAGTAGAAACGCGCACTTTACCATTCATTAAGGTGGTCGATAATGTTGTATCACCAACATGTTCGGCCAATGCTTTCATTTCTACAATGGGTTCAAGATCGATTCGGCGAAACAAAATGCCTGAATTCACAGGCGCTGGACGTAAAATGAGTTCTGCTCGTTCGCCACCATGCAAAGTAATACCGGTGGCTTTTATTACATTCTTTAAGGTACGCTGTCTTATCATCTCTGGCTTCTAAAGTTCAAAAACACTTCAACATATTAACATAATGTTATATTTTTACGAAACAAAAAATCGACTATTTTGTTTAGGGTTTTTATGGATAGGTATTGGTAATTACAATTCGCTAGGCTGAGTTGTTTTTTATCATACACACTAACCCGTCGTCCCGCGGCTTGTCCGCGGGATCCAGAGAACATATGTAAATTTGTTTGTCATTTTCTGGATCCCGCGGACAAGCCGCGGGACGACGGGCTTAAGTACAATGACAAGCCGCGGGACAACGAGTTAGTGTGTATGTCGCAGCATAGCAAAATTACCAACGAACCTATTCCGCTCTTTCTTCTTCCTCTTTCCTACGTAAGAATGCAGGAATATCCAAATAATCAATATCATGCGGCTTATTATCAGGTAAAACTCGAGAGGTTGACGCATGAGTTGATGCTGGTTCAACACGAGAGAGAGCCGGAGAAACATGTTGACGACGCATAATAGCGGGCTTATCAAATTGTTCGTAATCGAGAGAAGATTCTAGCGGTTTATGGGCCACTGTTTCGATAGCAGGCATTCTAAGCGCGGCAGCCACTTGCTTTCTTCCCAAACCAGTGACAATGACAGTAACCCGCACTTCATCACGTAATTCTGGATCAATAACAGTACCAACAACAACCGTAGCACCATCGGAAGTAATTCCTTTCATCACTTCTCCGACTTCTTCAAATTCACCAATTGAAAGGTCTAACCCCGCTGTAATATTGACTAATACACCTTTTGCACCTGTTAAATCGACATCTTCTAATAAAGGACTTGCTATAGCCGCTTCAGCCGCTAAACGAGCACGATTGTCACCTGAACTAACGCCGGTTCCCATCATGGCCATTCCCATTTCAGACATCACCGTACGAACATCCGCAAAATCAACATTGATTAAACCAGGACGGGTAATTAATTCAGCTATACCCTGCACAGCGCCGCGTAAAACATCATTCGCCGCTTTAAATGCATTAATCAGTGTGACATTTTTGCCAAGCACACTCAGTAATTTATTATTTGGAATCGTAATAAGCGAATCGACATATTGAGATAAATTAGCAATACCTTGTTCTGCTGTTTGAAGACGCATCTTACCTTCAAATGAAAATGGTTTGGTTGTCACCGCGACAGTTAATATCCCTAATTCTTTTGCAATTTGCGCAAAAACAGGCGCTGCCCCTGTTCCTGTACCACCGCCCATACCGGCTGCTAAAAATACCATATCAGCGCCAGTCAATGCGGTACGAATTTTTTCTCTATCTTCTTCCGCTGCACGGCGCCCTACTTCAGGATTCGCGCCAGCGCCTAAACCACGGGTAATATTTTCACCCAATTGAATAATCGTATTAGCAGATGAGTTTTTTATTGCCTGGGAATCGGTGTTCGCGGCAATAAATTCAACACCTTCAATATGACCTGCCATCATGTGCTCTATCGCATTCCCACCGCCACCACCTATGCCTACCACTTTAATGACGGCATTTTGTTGACACGTATCTAGCAATTCAAACATGTCATTCTCCAAAGAAGATTCCAGCTAAAAATAGTAGATACTTTGTTTTCTTGCTCCAAACGCGCCATCCATGGCGCTCTGGGTTACATCCTGTAATCCAGTCGCCAGAAAACAAATATCTACTATCTTTATCTGGCACTATTATTAAAAATTACCTTGAAACCAATTCTTCATGCGTGACCATAAACTTTTCATATTAGACTGCGTGATCACTGTCTCACGTTGATTTTGTCGTTGTCTGTGTCCATACACTAACAAACCCACCCCCGTTGCGTAAATAGGATTGTGGATAATATCAGGCAAACCAGACACATTGTGCGGTCTTCCGATGCGTACTGGTATTTTAAAAATACGTTCCGCCAATTCTTGCGCACCCAACACTTTAGAAGCCCCGCCTGTTAAAACAATACCTGCTGCCATAGATTCTGCCAAGCCGCTTCGTTGTAATTCAGTATAAGCTAACGTAAATAATTCTTCATATCGCGCTTCAACCACTTCTGCCAAAGCCCGCGCCGGAATACGCTTTGGCACTCTATCGCCCGTTGTTGGGATATCAATCATCTGGTTACTATCAACTAAATCTTGCAAAGCGCATCCATGATTGATTTTAATTTCTTCCGCATTACGCGTTGGTGTGCGTAAAGCAATGGCAATATCGTTTGTGACTTGATCACCTGCGATAGGAATGACTGCCGTATGACGAATAGCACCATCGGTAAAAATAGCGATATCGCATGTACCGCCGCCAATATCGATCATACAAACCCCTAATTCTTTTTCATCCTCCGTTAAAATGGACTGACTAGAGGCAAATTGTTCCAATACGATATCACTTGCTGTTAATCCACAGCGCTTCATACATTTCACAATATTTTGAGCAGCACTCACCGCGCCTGTCACAATGTGCACTTTAGCCTCAAGGCGTACACCCGACATCCCAACAGGTTCTCGAATAGAATCTTGATGATCGATAATAAATTCTTGTGGTAAAACATGTAAGATTTTTTGATCAGCAGGAATAGCAATGGCTTTTGCCGCATCAATCACACGGTCCACATCATGAGCAGAAACTTCATTATCACGAATAGCGACAATGCCATGAGAATTAATACTGCGAATATGGCTGCCCGCAATACCAGTATAGGCAGAAAAAATTTCACAACCTGCCATGTGTTCTGCATCTTCAACAGAACGTTGAATGGATTGAACAGTCGATTCGATATTCACAACCACACCGCGTTTTAAACCTTGTGAGGGATGTGTACCAAATCCAATGATATTTAATTTTCCATCCAGCGTGACTTCACCAACTAAGGTAACGACTTTTGAAGTACCGATATCGATACCGACTAAGAGATCTTTGTTTATTGGTTTTTTTGGCATAATATATTTCGTCCAATGTTAGTTTAGCTCGGCACTTTCCATCGCACCGCTACACCATTAGAATAACGTAAATCAACGGATTCTACATCTTTCGCCCGCTCCCCGACGATTTTGGGGTACACTTTCACAAAATGATCGAGGCGAGTCAAGATATCTTTGTGGCCTATTTGCAAGATCATTCCATTATCCAATGTTAACTTCCAAGTTAAGTACGGCGTCAGCTCTAGTCGAGTCATTTTAACATGTAATGGTAACAACAAGCGATCAATGTCTTTAAAATAATTTAACACCATAATTTGTTGTCCATCTGGTCCAATTAACTCGGGAAGTAAAACAGGATACGTTTCGCGTTTAGGCGTAAATATATCACCCGACTCACTCAGTAATGCTTGATTGTTCCAATAAGCCACTGGTTTCTTTTCGATTAAAACAATATCGATAGCATCTGGCCATGCCCGCTTAACACTGCTATCCCGTATCCATGCCAACTCTCCCAATTCATTACGAATATGCTCAATATTCACATTAAAATAACCCGGTTTAAGCAAAGGAAGTAATACTGTTTCTATTTCTTTTTGTTCTATATGATGTGCACCATAAATTCGTACAGTAGAAATAGGAAAAAATTGTGACAAATGCATTCGATTTAATATAAAACAAGCGGAGAGAATAACAGAACCTAACAACAAAAGTTTAAGGTAATAAAATAAACGGTGCGATACGTTAGCGTTTCTGAGATCCATCGCTGCTTTTACCAATAATACATACTTCAGGAATTAATTGGATACCTGTTTTATGCAAAACAGCTTCGCGGATTTCTTCAATCAATCTTTCTATATCCGTGGCCGTTGCACCTTGTTCGTTAATAATAAAGTTCGCATGCTTATCAGAAACACACGCTCCTCCCCGTAATTTTCCTTTTAAACCACATTCCTCAATAAGACGACCTGCGTAATCACCTGATGGATTTCGAAAAACAGAACCACAATTTGCTGTCCCTGTGGGCTGTGTCTGTGTACGTTTATCTAATAAAAGACGAATATCTTGTAATGATTTTTCTTTGTCACCTTCTTGTAGAGCAAAATGCCCTGCGACAAACCATTCATCTGGAAAGCGAACGACATGTCTATATCCAATTTCAAAATCTTGCGGTCTTCGTATATTGATTTCACCCTGACGATTGATCGTTTCCACACATTGCACAAAACGCCAAGTTTCTCCGCCAAAACAGCCTGCGTTCATCGCTAAAGCACCACCAACTGTACCGGGAATACCAGCCATAAATTCTAATCCCGTCAATCCAAGTCGCGCACTAAAACGCGCTAATTGCGCACAAGCCACACCGGCTTCTGCTCGAATAAGTCCTGGTGTAATTTGGTTGAGATCAACTAATCCACCTTGTGTTACAACCACTAAACCCTCTACACCACCATCACGAATCAGTGTATTACTCCCTAATCCTAACCAAGTGAGCGGTGTCGTTTGAGGTAAAGCTTGTAAAAAAAGTTTGAGATCTTTTAAATCTGCCGGCAGATAAAGTGCATCGGCTGAACCACCTGTTCGCCAAGAAGTATATGCTATCAGTGGTGCATTCAACGTCAGTTTTCCACGCAATTCAGCTTTCACTTTTTCACCTATTATCAA